>JACCDO010462858.1_pt1 | contig 128039 bp, 112 predicted proteins | sample 7446101 | NCBI WGS metagenome assembly JACCDO01 (sample SAMN15323440, study PRJNA562643) | freshwater metagenome | isolation source: river surface water | place: USA:Blue River Watershed | collected 2017-08-16
AATATAAAATTAGATTTTTTCTAATAATATATACATTATTGAAGATTTACCAATTAATGGATCTTCTCTGTCATATACAGGAAATTCAATGAATTTACTATATAATGCATTTACAATTAATTGAATTTCTAATATTAAATCATCATTTAGTTGTCCTTTTATTAATGTATATTCTTTTGAGTTAGAATCACTTACTTTTATTTTATCTCCTACAAAAATAAATTCATGAGATGATATAAAAGATTTATGTTCATCATCTATTATTTTAATTTGATCAATAGATGGTAAATCACTATAATATAATTTAAATTTATCATAATAAAAACAAAATTTATTTTTTTCTTTTATTAATAATACTAATATATCTTCTCTATCTTTTTTAAGTCGATCTTTTATACGATCATCAGTAGAATTTTTTAATAAATCATAATTTGAAAAATATAGTTTATAAATAATAAAATAATTATTCATTAAAAGACACATTCTTTTCAAAAACCATTCTGTATATTTTTTCCTAAGATCATCACCTGTTATTGATGAATATTCTACACTATCAAAATGATGTTTTTTTAATAATGCACATTCAATTGCATCTTTATTTGTAATGAAGAGCTCTTCGTATTGTGTAGATTTTTTTAAAAGTGTATAAATATGTTCAGCTATTTGTTTCAGTTGTTCTGATGAATCACCACTTGATGAATTTTTTTTAAGAATTAACATCTCAGCTGGAAACATTTCATATATATATTTAAATTCATTAGTATATAGGTCCTTTAAAAAAAAATAAGCTGTTTCAAACTGCGATTCATATTCAAATTCATCTTTATATGTGGGTTTATATGTAATATCATAACTACTATCTATATTTTTTTTTATATTAATTTCATAACCATAATTATCAAAATATAAAATCATAAATTTCATAAAACTACTAGCTAATTTATCTATTAATGCCTGAAAAGATAATCTTTCTCCTATTAAAATAGTTTTTATATTTTTTTTATTTATATAATCAGGCCAACAATATGCTTCAAGATGTGGTTTTAATTGTTCAAATATAATTGAAGGATAATCTGTTATAAATACTGTTGTGTTTAAGTATTCAGTTATATTTTTATTTTGATTAATTAATAATAATAATTCTCTTTTAAAATCTTGTAGATTACTATCAGGCTTAAATTTTTTTAATAATTGTAAAATATTTATATAAAATGAATCATTAGTAGTGTTTATATCAGGACTGCCTCCTATTTGTAAATTATCAGTAGATTCTTTTAAATCAAGATATTTTTTTTTGTATTTTAAATATTTTTCTTCGTAATTCATTATATAATCATATATTTTAATATAATTATGTAAATGGATTATGTAATATTTATCCCTAATAATATATATTTAATTTCATTTTCATTTATAGATTTATCTTGATCACATAGACTTATTTTACTACGAATTGTTTGTTCAATTCTTGTAATTTTATCTAATAATTCATTATAACTATCTATATCTGTTTGTTTAAGTTTTAATTGTTTACTCGTATTTGATTCAGTTGTTAATTTTTGTAAAGGAATTAATTTAGAATCTTTTAATATTGTATTTATTTTTTTATCAAATTCTACATCAATAGATTCAGGTGATATTTTATATAACAAACATAAACCAATATAATAAAATAATAAAGATTTTTTAAGATTTAATAAATTATTTTTTTTTGTTCTAAATAATTTAATTATGCTACATATTCTTAAAGACATTATATTTAAATATAATCGTATATCTTCTTCAGATAATATAGATGAACGTGTTAAACATTCTCTTTGTAATAATCCACATAGTATTGCTTGATGATTTGTAAAAACAGTTTCTGTATATACTTTTGATTTTTTTAAAGTATTATAAATAAACAAGGCTACCTCTTCAGGTGTATTTTCTTCTGGTATTTTAGGATATGTTGTATCTTTATATAATGAATGTATTATCTTTAATTTATTTTCATATAAATTAGTTAAATAGGAAAATACATCTTTCATATTAGGCTTTCCTCCATAGTTATTAGAATATAAATTCATAAATTCTATAAATTCAGTTACAACTCTATCTAAATATATATCTAATGGTATTTTATCCCCATTTAACATTAAAATATTTTTAATTCTTTCTAAAGTTATTTTAGGTGATTCACTATAGCCATCACTATTAATTATTTGATTATATAAAAAATTTGCAGCTGATTGTGCAAATGTGTCTTCTTCTGGTAAATAAAATGGTGTTTGAAACAAAGGACTTTTATAAAATCTATTCAAAGTTAAATAATAATTGTCTATAAATTTATTTTTGAGATCTTCTATATAATTAGTATCACTTAGTAATAATATAATCGTTAATAAAATAAACTGTTTTAAAGCACAATCGTACATATTTATATCTATATTTAATTTTTTATTATAATCTAAATAAAAAATGCTAGGATTCCCTCCTATTTGTAAATTATCAGTAGATTCTTTTAAATCAAGATATTTTTTTTTGTATTTTAAATATTTTTCTTCGTAATTCATTGAAATTATATATTATAATATATAATTTAAATAAATTTAATTATCCTTTGGTCTTTCTAAACCCATAGTTTTTTCTTTTAATGAATCTTCATTAACTTGACATTCCTTAAGACGTTCTTCAAGTTTCTTAATTTGAGCATCGATATTATCTAAACCAGTAGTAATAGTTTTAGCTTCATCTACTGATTTAGCCTTGCTTAATTTCTTTGTAAGATCTTCTTTATTCTTATGTTGAGCCTCAATATTTTCACTAATATTAGCAATCATTTTTTCAGTTTTGCGTAATTCATGAAATAATTTAGCATTCTTTTGACTTTCTTCATGACCCTTCATAATAGCATTAAGTTGTTCATCAGCATATTCAGAGTCTCCAGCAGCAGCACTTGACGGATCAGGATCAAATGGAAGAAAATCACCATTAAGTTCACCTACAAAAACATGAAAACGGTTATCTTCTTGATGAACTTCCTTAGCTCTAGTTTGAGCTTCTTCCATAGTCATATATACACCAGCTAAACGGATACCAACAACTGAAATTTTTTCATTTTCTTTAGAACGAAGAAATGAAAAACATCCCCAGTTTTGTCCTTTAGGTATACCAGTAATTAATTTACGTTGATAAGAACTCATATAATAATAATTATATTTAATCTTTTAAAATGAAACTAATTTATGATTTTTATATTTTGTAATATGTGTTATGTGATCGGGCGCAATTATTTTCCTTTGGAAAATAATGGCAATCCCGATTAAAAATTATAAAACCAATCTTTGATTGGTTTTATAAAAATTGAGATAGAAAATATCAAAGATATTTTCTATCTTCGCTTGGATCTACGATCCGTTTTGGGTTTTGCAATTCAAATTTACAAATTTGAATTGCAAACTACCCATATTTACCCAAGTGTAGGATAATATTCCCATTTAAGGTGTTTACAAAATTTTTGCCAAATTAAATCTTGTTCCATAAGTTTTTGTGGTTGTAACATTGGAAAGAAATTTAATAAATCATCTCTTTCAAGTAATTCACTAAATTTATATAAAATATATGGATAAGATAAAAAGTTTTTACGGCCTTTTGGTTTATAAATTTCCCATGGTTCTTGAATAATAGTAAACATTTCAATAAATCGTTCTTCAGTTGATCTATCTATTTTAGGAGGATCAATTCCAATTAATTTATTTAATATAAATGGAATATGTTCATATAGTTTATTATAACCTAATTTTTTTAATATATCTTGCATTTTATCACGTCCAATTGTATTGATATCAATATTTTTATATTTATTTAATTCATTTACAATATTTTGAAATATTTCTTCTGATATTTCTGTAATTTCTTTTGCTTGTAATTGATTTAACCATTCTTTGAAATGATTAATACGTCTATATGGTGAATATTCTTTTATTTGTTTATCTTCATCAATAATAATAAATTCCATATCACCACAATCAGGACAAATATAAGAAGAATCTTCAATAACTAATATTTTTTCAACATTACATTCTTCACAATATTTAATTCTATTTGATCCAATATCTTTATTAACTCTAATTCCTTCAATTCTTTGACAAAATTTATCAAATAAAATAGCTTTAGTGTTTCCTATTGGTTTTTTTAAATTAGAATTAGGTTTTAAATATTCTAAAATATTTTTAATTTCAGTTGTTTGTTTTGTATCACGAATTGTATAATATTCAGTTAAAAGATCTCCAGTTAAATCATAATAATTAATTTCATCAATATTACAATTCATGTATTCTAATTCTTCTTCTAATTTTTTCTTATGATTTAATAAATCTGCACGTTTCTCTAAATCAAATATAATAGATTCTTCCCTCATTTTATCAATTTTGTTTAATTCATCATTTATTTTATTTAATGAATGCATTATTTTATCTGTTGATTTTTTTTTAGTTTCAATCTGTTTTACTTTTTGCCTGTGTTTAATTTCGAGAGTATTTGAATCTTTAATATTGTGTTGAGTTTTAGGTGTTTTTTTAATACGAAAATTGGACATTAATTACAATTCTATATAAAAGAATTAATAATATATACTTTAAATAAAAAGAAAAAAGAAATTAGTAATTTGATTAAACGCAATATAAAAATATATAAAAATATTAAGAATATTAAAAAAAATATATAGATAATTTTTTTTTATCATAAAAAATATTTAAAAATATTTAAAAATGTTATTTTATAATATAAAAAATTTAAAATAATATAAATTTTTTTCTAAATCATATTATATAATATGGCTGGTGCTCTTATGCAACTCGTCGCCTATGGCGCTCAAGACGTTTACCTCACTGCTGATCCCACTATCACCTTCTGGAAGGCTGTTTACCGCCGCCACACCAACTTTGCCATGGAATCCATGTCGCAAACCCTTAGTGGAACCCCCAACTTCGGCAACCGTGTTGTTTGCCGTGTTTCCCGCAACGGTGATTTACTCCACCGCTGCTACGTTAATGCTACCCTTCCTTCGGTCACCAGTGATACCGACTCGAACAACTACGTTAACCGTGTTGGCTTTGCTCTCCTCAAGAGCGTTGAACTCCGTGTTGGTGGTCAACAAATCGACAAACACTACAGCACTTGGATGCACCTCTGGAGTGAACTCACCCACACCACTGACATGAAGGCTCTCCTTGACAAACTCGTCGGCACCAAGGGTGTTGATGGCGCTGTTGGTGGTGCTTCGACTCTCGACCTCAATATTCCCCTTCTCTTCTCGTTCTGCCGTAACCCTGGACTTGCTCTTCCTTTAATTGCTCTCCAATACCACGAAGTTGAACTCTGGATCGAATTCGAAACTCTTGCCAATGTTCTTGACTCGGGCTCGGCTTCGCCAAGTGGCAGCCTCAGCAATGTTGAACTCTGGGCTGATTACGTCTTCCTTGATACTGAAGAACGCAAAGAATTCGCCCAAAAGCCCCACGAATACCTCATTGAAGTTACCCAAAACCAAGAAGCCACTCTTACTGGCACCAACAATAACAGTGTTCGTCTCACCATGAACCACCCCACTAAATTCGTCACATGGGCTGTTCGCAAGGCTACTCCCACTGGTGATAAATTCACTGACTTCACTGATGGTTCGGATGCCTCGAATGTTGCTTCGGCCAAGATCCGTCTCAACGGCCAAGACCGCTTCTCGGAACGTGACAGCACCTACTTCAACTACGTTCAACCTTACCAACACTTTGAATGCAAACCTGATCTCGGTATCAATGTTTACTCGTTTGCCCTCAAACCCGCTGAACACCAACCTTCAGGCTCGTGCAACTTATCGCGCATCGATAACGTTAACCTCGAAATTACCCCCTCGAACGCTTACGCCAGCAACCTCGTTGTTTACGCCTTCTCATACAACGTCTTCCGTGTCGCTAGTGGAATGGGTGGTTTAGCATACTCAAATTAAGGTGGATAAAAGTTGAATATTTATTTAAAGGAATATTTATATTATTATTTAATCAATAATAATATGAAAAAAACATATTTAGAAAATGGAACAATTAAAATTTCAATTGGAGAATGTGATTTAATAGTAAATTATCAACAACTAAATTTACTTGAGGAAAAATTATGGTATTATAGTGCTAATAAATTTAAATATCCTTATTATAATGTTACTCATGGAACATTAGGAATTAAACAAAATATGATAAATTATTTATATGGAGAGTTTCTAGATTTTAAATTTAATGATAATAATGAATTCAATTTATTACCAAATAATATAATTAAAGAAGTTCAAAGACATTTTGCAGATAAATATATTAAATTAAATTATAAAATATTAGAATATATTCAAGGTCATAAATCAAAAGGGATTATATATAATCCCAAATGGTTAATTGAATTAGATAATATTAAATACTATCTTATATATTGTGAAAAAAATGTATTAGTTAGAATGACTGAACCTGATTATAATATATTTTGTAAATTTAATTCCGAAAGCAAAGTTCAAAGAACATGGTTTTATACTAGTTCTAAAGGACAACATATATTATCAAGAATTAAAAATGTATCTACTAATTTAAGATCATTTATATTATCTTTTACAATTATTAAATTACCTGTAGAATATTCAGATATAGTCGAAGATGTAAAAATTATGTTTGAGCCAAGTTTATATACAAATGAATTAATTACAGCTGAGAATAATAATAATTCTAATAAATATCAAAAATTAATTACATTAATAGATAATACTATTAGATTAAGCAAATATGAATATCAACATAAAAAATATGAATTAATTGAACGTAATATTAAAAATAATTATAAATTATTAAAAAAATATAAAGGACATACTAGAAATATGGGTTTTAAAGCAGGTGTTGAATTAAATAAAATATGGAAAATACAAGATGAAAATAAAATAATATATTTAATGTATTGTGAACCAGATATTTTATGCATACTTGATAAAAAAGCTATCTTAAAAATTAAAGAATTTAGAAAAAAAAATATTAATAATGATAAAATAACATGGAATAAATTATCAAACGGTTATATAATTAGTAATAATGATATATATATTCATCAAGTAATAACAGGTTGTTATGGAAATGGCCAAGGAACAATGAATATTAGTGTAGATCATATTGACAGAGATCCATTAAATAATCAATATACTAATCTTCGTATTGCAACTCGTGAAGAGCAACAAGAAAATACAAAATCATCAGATGGTAATAGACGTAATCGCAAACATAATGCTAAACCATTACCAGAAGGAATAACAAATGATATGATGAAAAAATATGTTGTATATTACAAAGAATGTTATAACAAAGAGAAAGAATTATATAGAGAATTTTTTAAGATTGAAAAACATCCAAAATTAGAAAAACCATGGATTGGATCTAAATCAAATAAAGTTTCTATATTGGATAAGTTAAAAGAAGCAAATGATATGATAGATACATTAATTTAAATAAAAAATATTATTAAATTTAATAATATTTTTTATTAATATTTAAGATAATCTATTATTACCTAAGAAGACAGGTGGTTCAAACATATATAATAATGATGTTAAATTTGCACTACCTTTGTTCACTTGTTTTATTCTAGCTAATAATAAATCATATAATTTCTGATTTCTAATAAATCGACAACAATTTAATAATAATATAATTCTATTTAATTTAACATTATCATCAATTAATAAATTAAAGTTAGATAAATATAAATCATGAATTCTTTTATTAGAATACATAAATAATTTATTATTAGAATTTATATAATTATCCAAATATGTTTCCTCTTCATATTCATTTTTCATTACAAATCTAAATTCACTTACATAAAATTCTGTTAAATATTGTTTCCCACATATAGTCATACCAGATTTTCCAGTAAATAGATCAAATAATGGTAATAAACATGCTTGGTATTCATCTATTAATCTTTCATGTGATGCTGATTTTAATAAATTAAGTTTTTCAATAATACCTTTTATTTTATCTTGAAATATTGCTCTCCATTCACAATTTATAAATGTTTTTTTTGTATTTCTAGAAGGAGGTGGTAATTATATTTTTAGAGTTTGTAGTTTATCTGGATAAGTGTCAGGTTCAGGTAGTGTTTTTGGATCAATATCATATGTTGAATCTATTCCCATATTATCATAAAATTTATCTTCATTATTACATGTAAAAAATGACACAGCATGGCCACCCGGATAATTAAATATACCAGTCTGTAAAAACCGTATATAACCTTCTTTAGGAAGTAAAGCAACTAATATACCACAAAGATTTTTCTTAAATAATCCTAAAATTATTTCTAAATGTGAAATTATATAAGTTATTCTTTCTAATATTAATCTTGGATCTTTTAAAACCATTAGTTCTAATAAATTTAATGTATTAAAATTTAAATAGTTTGTTGGTTGTTTTTCTATTTTTAAAGCTTCAGGATAATAATTTAATAAAAAGAAATTAACTAAATTACTTATAGATAAATAATGTAAACTATCTCCAAGATGTATTTGTTCAGACCATTCCATTTTACTAATTAAATTAATATTTGTAAAATTATATAATTCTTCAGTGCATGATAATGATTGATTAATACTATTTCTTCTTGGTCTACCAACTGATTTTGTAGGTGCTGTGTTTAAAATTGCATCGATTACTTGTTGTGATGCATTTCTAGGCATCCTTTTGTATGAGTGTGGATGTAATTTTTCATTACTATATCTAATATATAAATTTTTAATATATTCTCTTGCATATTTAAGAAATACTTCCATATTTTCTTCTTCAATATTAAAGGGTATTAAAGTTTTTGGCATATTTGTTAATGCATATTGTATACAGTCTTCTAAATTAAATTTATACGAACCATTTGAATCAAAGATTCTTTGTATATGATCAGCTACATTATCCGAAAATAAAAATATAGTAGAATATGAATCATGCCAACATTCATTAAAATGTTGTATAAAACCAATATTAGGACAATTAGCACCTCCAATTAATTGCAAATTAGTTGATTCTTTTTGTAAATCAAGATATTTTTTTTTATATTTTAAATATTTATTTTTATAATCATCATTATAATTACTATTCATTATTAATATATATAAATAAATTTATGTTATAGAGAATAAAATATAATATAATTTAATATGAATAATTCATCTGGAGGTCAAGCAGGATCATTAATACAATTAGTAGCATTTGGAGCAGAAGATATAGTATTAATGGCCGACCCACAAATTACTTTTTTTAAAAATATTTATAAACGTTATACAAATTTTTCAATGGAATCAATACAATTACCATTTACTGATAATCCAGGATTTGGTAATACAAGTGTTGTAACTATATTAAGAGCAGGTGATTTAGTAAATAAATTATATTTAGAATTAACTTTACCATATGATGAGTATTTAACAGATAGTTATTGGACTAATAGAATAGGATTTAATTTAATTAATAGAGTTGAATTATATATTGGGCAAAAATTAATAGATAGACAACATGGGATAGGTATGCATTTATTTACTGAATTAACTCATAAAAATGAAATGAAATCTATTTTAGATCAAATGATTGGAACTACATATTCAAATGGATATTCAAATGGTTTATCTTGTAATAAACCACATAAATTGATAATACCTTTACAATTTTCATTTTGTAGAAACTATGGATTATCTTTGCCACTAAATGCAATTAGAAATAATCAAGATATTACATTAAAATTTTTCTTTGAAAAAAAAGATAATTGTATACAAGTAGGTGATGCACCTATTGGAAATTTTACAAATATTAGTATCTGGGCTGATTATATTTTTTTAGAAACATTAGAAAATAGATTATTTTTACAAAAAAAATTAACTTATTTAATAGAAGTTACTCAACATTTTGAAAGGAATTTAATTACAACTGGTGTTAAATCAATTAGATTACCTTTTACTTTGCCATGTAAAGAATTATATTGGTCTGTATATAATATAAATAGAACAGGTGATAAATTTACAGATTTTACATATGATGGAAATAATAGTATGATATTAGATGTTCAATTTAAATTTAATACTAAGAATGTTTTTTCATCAGGATCGAGAGATAATAATTATTTTAATTATGTTCAACCATATCAATATCATAATTGTTGTCCTGATTTTGGTATAAATGCATGGGCTTTGTCTTTATATCCATCTGAATATCAGCCATCTGGTATAATAAATTTTAAACATTTAAATACAGCAGTAATGAATATAAATACATATGGTAATGGTTTTATACATATATTTGCATTTTGTTATAATATATTAGAAATAAACGAGGGTGATATAAATCTAATATATAGATATTAAACATAATACAATTAAAATGTTCTAAACATTTTTTTATATGCTATACTAATGAGTGGAGCATTATTACAATTAGCGGCATTAAGTTCGCAAGATATATATTTAACAGGTAATCCTGAAATAACTTTATTTAAAAAAAATTATATGCGTTATACTAATTTTTCAATTGAAACAGTGCAAAGAGCATTTGATGGTGGGATAGTTAATTTTGGATCTACATCAACAGCAACATTAGAGAAAACAGGTGATTTAATATCTAAATTAGTATTAGTTATAAATTTGGAACAAATAGTATCAACAACAAAGTGGGGTTATGTTGATAGAATAGGACATGCCATGATAGATAATATTAGAATAACAATAGGTCAGAGTGATATTGATATAGTTTATAAAGATTGGATAGATATTTATCAAAGAATGAATAAAGATAAAAGTCAAGAACAGAATTATAATATAATGATTGGAAATATAGCTTCATTAAAAAAAATAGACTATAATCACGATCCTTATAAATTATTTATTCCATTAGAATTTTGGATGGGTAAAAATACAAGTTCTGCATTTCCTATTTGTTCTTTAGTAAATCAAAATTTTCAAGTAACTATTACATTTAGAAATTCAACAGATGTAATAAATTATTACGGTGATACACAACCAATTTCATCTGAACAACCTAATATCGTATCTGGATATTTGTTAGTAGATTATATATATTTAGAAACAACAGAAAGAAATTTATTTAAAACAAATAGTCATGAATATTTAATTGAAGTTGTTCAAGATATGACAGATATTGTTAATAAAATAGATACAAAAATTAATTTAATTTTTGATAAACCAACTAAATATTTAATATGGTATGTTCAATTAAATCGTTATGCAGAAAGACATCAATATATGAGTTGGGCGAGTGATGATAATTGGGAATTAGCGCGTCAAAATTTTGCAAAATTAGTATGGTTAATTACGCGTGATGGGTTAGATGCAAGTGATCCAAATAATCCAATTATAAATTTTAATACAAATTATGTAAATATAGGACAAGTTCCTGAAACTATTTCAGGAGGTAATACTAAATTAGAATCACTGGCATCTAAAGTAAATGGTTTGATATTATTTGCTGAAAATAATTTTGGAGATATTATAGCAAAAGCAACAACTGATAATGTAATATTAACTAAAAATGAAATTACATATGAAGATATGTCAACAACAATTGAAGAATTTAAATCAGACATAGATACAACAGAACAACAAATAAATTTTTTAAATATTCATACATGGAGTATAATTGATATATTTAATTATGGTAATTTTATAAATAGAAGTGATAATCCAGTAATTAATTCATCATTTCAATTAAATGGTAAAAATAGATTTCAAGAACGCGATGGATATTTTTATAATTATATTCAACCTTATTATTATTTTACAAATAGTCCTCCAGATGGTGTTAATAGTTATACATTTAGTTTAAATCCAAATGATACTCAGCCATCTGGGACTATAAATTTAGGTTATATAAATTCAAAAGATCTAATAGTATCATTAGGTAAATATAATAATAGTAGTGATTCATATTTATCATTTTTTCAAAATGGTAATATTCGTATATTTGCTTATTGTTATAATTTACTTAAAATATATAAGGGTTCTGCTGCTTTAGGATATTAATATAAAAATTGATTTAGCTTTTGAATTTACAAAGTAAATTCAAAATACAAAATCAAAACTTATTTAACAATTCCTATGGAATTGTTAAATAAAAATTGATAAATTATTATTATAAAACAATTATTATTGTTTTATAATAAATGAATTCTTTATCAAATATCGATAAAATTGAACAACAATCAGTTAAATTTTTAGAAATTATTCAGTCATTATCTAAAAAATCTCAAAAAGAACATCTTAAACAAATGAATAAATTAATTGAGAATATTGCTAAAGGTGAAAAACTAGATTTACAAATGTTAAAAAGTAAATATTTAAATAATGAAGAGGAAGTAGAGTTAGATCCAATTGCTGAAACTGAAGATGAAAATTTTTTAGATAAAATTATTATTAATGGTGTAGAATATTTTTATGAAAATAAATCAGATGGAAAAGTGTATAATAAAAAATCTCAAGTAGTAGGAATTTATAAAAATAATAAAGTGCTTCTTACATAAATGTTCGAATGATTCTTAGTTTATTTTTTTTACTTTCATTAGGGAATTCTTTATTTAATTCTTTCAAAATAGTATCAAAATCATTATTTTTAATTAAATCTATAATAGAACTAGTTTTATCATATCCACCTATTAATATTTTTTCATTATGAACAATTAAATATAATTGTGGAAAAGTAGAAATATAGACAGTTTTATATGTTTCTTTATCTGATCTTTTAACATCTATTCTATCAAAAGAAATATTAAAATTAGTTAATAATTCGACTAAAGCTTGCGAATAACTACACCCTTCAAGTATAATAGCTTGTAATTTACTCATTATAAATATAAAGAAAAAAAATCTATTTTCTTCTAATAACAAGACCAATGTCATCATTCAATTATTCAAATCCTGCAATAATGCAATTATATACAAGTAATGCATTAGATAGTATATTAAAAACTGTTCCAAATTTAACTTTTTTTAAAAAAGTATATGTTGCAACTGAATTATTTATAAAAGATGAAATATCCTTAAAAAATATTCCAATGAAATGGGATGATACAACGTTTATGAAAATACCAAAAGATATAAATTTATTAGGAAAAGTATGGTTGACAGTAAATATACCTTATTTTCAAATGGTTAAAAATATAACTTCATCGTCTTCTACTATAACAAATAATTCTAATATAAATGAAATGATATTTGATAATCATTTAACTTATATTGTAATAAGCGATAATACTTATTATTTAATACCAGTTATTTTTTTACAATATCCTGATTTAATATATAATTATTTTAAATTAAAATTTAGTGATATTAAAAGTTATTTTTTAAATTTAACTAAAATATATATTGCTGATGATGTAGATATTATTTTATATTCATTTGATTACAATTATGATATTATTCCAACATTATTAAATTTAGCTAAACCTTATGATAAATTAACATTAAATAAAATAGTAAATGGAAAAGATAGATATAAACAAAACTTATTAACACAAAATTCATATGATAATTATATAACTACTATTATTGAAAATAATTTAATCAATCAATTTCAAAATATAAATGATTTTGATAGCACAATTGATAGTAGTTATTATAATATAATGGCTCAGGAATTTCAAGTTCTTTATAATAATGGAAATATTAATAATTCTGATGTATATTTAATTGAAAAATATATAAATGATAATAATATTAGCACTGTAAATGATATAAATATAATAAAAAAAAATGCAATTTCATTAACATCATTAGTATATGAATATATAATATCTGATTTAAATCCTTTTTTTAAAAAAACATATGCTTTTTATAAAAAATATTCAGTTATTACGACTGATTCTATATATAATTTTACATTAAACAGTGCTAATATTATAGATGTTGATTCATTAGGTGGTAATTTAATTCAACAATATTATCCAAATTATGCTGTAAATATTTCTTCATTAAATCTACCTTTTGAATTAGCTACTACAATGACATTAAAAACAGTAGATAATATAAAAGTTACATATGTAGTAGAGGATGGTTATAATAAATTCAAAATAGATGATTCTTCAACTACAACAGATTTAGAAAAAATATATATGATTATCAATACAGAAAATAATACATTAAATGAAATAAATATAAATGTTGATCATAATGATACAAATTCTAATTCTGAATGGACAACTAATTTATTAATTAATTTAGGTAAATTAGATTATAATAATGATTTAGAAGTATTATTATTTTATTTATATAAAAAGAATTATTATTCAAAAGAAAATATAATAAGAAATAAATTATTAACATTTAATTCAAATATTGATGCAATTAAACAACTATGGATTGAATTAAAGGTTATTTCAGATAGATATAATTTAAAAAATAGTGATATTGGCTTTGCTGATGATGAATTTGTTCAAAAAACAAATGAAGTAATAAATAATTATGAATATATTTTGAGTATTGAAACAAAACCAATGGATTTATTTAATACTTTTGCAGTTATAATAAATAAGTTTTTTGATAGTGTAAAAAAGAAATATTATAATGAATATGCTTTCTTAAAATTTTTTTATAATAAGATAAATTCATTTTTATATCAAAGATTTGTAAATATATCAGAATTACAAACATTATCTGAATTTAATGGTTTATTATTTTATTACAATATTGATTTATTATATTATATAACAAGAAGATTAATAAAAGATTATTTATTAGAATTATTTAATTTGGAAACATATATTGCTTATATTCCTATATCATTAACACCTTTATTATTAACAAATAATAATATTGTAAATTATACAAATTCTACATATACTAATATTAATACAAGTGAATATTTTAATGAATTAAAAACAATTAATGAATATAAATTTACAAATACATCCACACAAATATTATTTACATATTTAAATAGTGGTAATATAATTAGAATTAATAAAGAATTAACAAATTATTTATTTTATAAATCAAATTTAGTAGAATTTCAAGTCAGTGTATTATCAGGAATATATAAATTTTTACAAATAATAAATTATTCAATTGATGATAATTATTTATATTTAACATATGAAGATCCAGGTTTTAGTTTTAATAAAGATGAAATTATATTAAATGAAACAATTAAACAATCAATACCTATTGTAACTGTAGAAAATCAAACAATATTTCCTGATAATAGAATTCCAGTTCAATTTAATACAATTATTGTTTTTGATAAAAATAATGGAATAAATTTATTTACTTTATATAATAAATTACAATTAACTACTATTAATATTGATTATATTATAATGAAATATATTAAAAATGATATAATTAGTAGTTATAAATGCACATATGATAGTGTAAATAGAATAATAATTGGAGATCTTCCATTTGATTATTATACATATGATACAGTAGAATTAATTCAAATTAATCTTCAAATTCAATCAGTAAATATATTAGATTCATATTGTAACAGACCTATTAAAGATTCATACCCATATATTGAATTATTAACAAGTTCATTTACTACTCCAAGTAGTCCTTTATTTAATTATATTGATTTATTTAAGCAATTTAATATTAATACAATAAAAACATCTTCTGGTAAATCTGTTGTAATAGATGAGGTATTAGCAGATGCTATTCCTCCATATGATCCTATTTTATATATTTATATTTATGATACAGAAAGTTATACTACTAATAATATAACATTAAATTTTTTTGAAAATAGAACATTACCTAATTTATATAAATATTCTTCATTAAATACTGATAATTTACAAGCAAATGATTATTTACTTCAAAAACCAATGATAATTAAATGGAAAAATTTATATACAACTGATTATGTTGAAAATATTTATACAATGGCTAATATTCCAAAAATGAAAACAGCATATGAAAATAATACATCTCAAGTTTATATTAATAATAAGCCTATAATAAGAATATATAATTTAGATGGTAATCAATTATGTCAAACAATTAATGATGATGAACTAATAACTAAATTAAATTCTATTCATTATACTGATAATATATTAGCAAATGCTGAATTAATTAGTGATATTGAATTAATTACATTAACAGAATATAATAATATATATGAAGGTATATATGATTCGATTATAAATATAATAGAAGATTCAAATACAGAATATATTAATGCTCATACTGAAATATTAAATTATATTAATTCAGGAATTAAATTAGGCACAACATTAACAAATATTGCAAATAATTCTGCTAAATTAAATAAATTTAATTTAACTTCAAATTTATCATTATATAATGTATTATTAGATGATTATAATTTAATAGATTTTGATTCATTTACTCCATTAGGCTTAGGATTATATAATTTTACAACAAATAATAATTTAGTAATGACTACTGATAAAACAACAATTAGTAAATACATATCAAAATATGATAAAGCAGTTACTAATTCACCCTGGCATAATTATAAACCTTATATTAAATTAAATCCAGTTGTAATAAATTATTTGGATAGGTATAATAAATATTCATTAGATATGATTACTAATCTAGATTTAAATAAATCTGCATTACAAATTGTTAATAATGAAAATTTTCCCCAAAAATATATAAATGAATATGAAATAAAAGGAAACTATTATCATTTAATTTGCAATACTAATAGATATAATATTAAATTAAATTATCCAACACCATGGGATAGTTATTATTCAAATACTTCATCAGATGATATTTATTTAACTTTTAATAAAAATGATCAAGATATTTATTATAGCACAATTGATTCAACTTTATATATTGATTCAACAGATGTTTATAAATATAAACAAATTTATGATAAAACTAAATACGATAATATGAATTGTTATTATAAATTAATAGGTGCTATATCAGTAGTTAATAATACTTTTTATACAACAACTACTATGCCAAATATTATAGTAACAGATGATTTATCAGTAATTAATACTACATCTTTACCAGAAAATATTACATGTAAAGGTATAAATTATAATTGTAAAGAATTAGAAATAAGTGATACCACAACTGTTACATTTAATATAATGCCAAGAGAATTATATTATTATAAATTTACATGTAATGATATGTCAATTTTTATAGAAAATATTAATTATATTATTAGAATAAATGGTGGAAATGGATATTTAAAGAAAGTAGGTAATACAATGTATTTATTAATGAATATATTATTAATTCCAAATATAAATATGAAATTTATTTATGGAATTGCAACTTTAACTGATATATATACAGATTATTTAATAAATAATAAGGATGTTATTTTTATTAATGAATTTGTTATTACAGAATATACTATTATTGAAACTAGTATATATAATTATAATATAGCATCTTCATTTATTACATATAACAAGTTTATTATAAATATTAGTAATAATTATCAAAGATACAATGATTATTATATTGACTTGAATTATATGTTTATACATTTAAATAATATTACTAATATAGTAGGATCATTAATTAAAGTTATAGATGATACTACACCTTTATCACCAATATTAATAGACTCAAATGTATCATTTTATAATATATTAGATAGAATAAATAGAGTTGAAAATAAAAATAATTGGATCAGTATAAATAATTTAGAAATACAATTAAAAGATATTGGAACAATTATTATTCCAGATGGTAATTATTTGTTATATTATAATGATTCTGGTTTACGCCCAACTGTTTATAAACATCCTGATATATTTAGAAATACTAATACTATTAATAATGTTACTTTCAATCCATTTAAAAATACAATTACTTTACCATCATCAACTTTAATTGATAATAATTCATTAGCAAATAATAATTTAATTAATAATGTAACAGGAACTTTAATAACATTAGAACCATCATATGATATAATAAAAACAAATATAGTATTAACTAATGGAACTAATTATTACAATAGACCATTTGCATTTAGTAACAATGCATTAAATCAATTTGATTATTATTTAACGGATCCATCTGCTAATCCAAAAGATAGTATATTAAATGTTACTACATCTGAATTTAATGCAAGCGACATAGCTATTTCAAAAGCACGTATATATTTTAATACAACTTATACAGGAAATTTTAAATGTAATTCATTTTTAATTGTTATTTTTGATTTAGGAAGTTATTTAGAAATATTAGTGCAAAGAGAGGATAAAACTGTTGTTAAAAATACATTTTTACAAATAGAAATAATAAACGATGATTATCCTAATAAAAAAATTATATTTTGGGTATATATTGGAGATTATATAAATAATAATTTATTAATAGATGGAAATATGTCAGTTGAACCATATTATATAAATTCAATTTATAATTTTACAAATAATAATGTAAGTTATAATTTTAGTTACGCTGATTCAAAATATTTTAGTAAAACTCTAACAACATTAACTACTATATCTACTTCATTAATAACAAATCTAACATTAATAAATAATAATTATTTAAATTTTGATGAGTCTAAACAATCAAGTTATACAACAATAACTGCAACTACTTTAAAAGATAAGAATATAAAATCATCATTAGAATTATGGTCATATATAACTTTTATTGATAGTTTTAATACAAAATATATTAATCAATTAAATCTTCAACAGTTTGATTATTTTATTTTTATAAATAACAATACTCTTTATTATAATGAAAAAGTTAAAAATACAGATACTGGTATTGAATTATTATATGATATGGATATTAATGAAGCAGATGTATATGTATATGATTATAAACCAATTGCTATTAATTGTTCACCAAATACAATAAATATAATAATAAATTTCACAACAGCATATATTTATATTGATCAAAATAATTTACAAAGAAATGAAATAATTAAAATTGGATTAAATGTAATTAAAGTAGATAGTTGGTCATCTTATTATAATTGTTATATTGGAACAATAATTTATTCAAGTAATTATATTAATATAATTGATAATTATTATAGTTTTGGTGTATTTACAAATTTTTTAACAAGAAATGAATTAATAAAATCAATAGATCTTAAAAATAATTTGTTTTATGGGAAATTATCAAATCAATTAAATATTGGTGATTATTATATTGATACAAATGTTCTTAAAATATATACAGGACAAACAATATCAAATTATATATTTAAATTAACAGAAGGTTGTAATATTGATTTAATATATACAAATAGTAAATTTTATTATGATGATACATTAGTTTTATTAAAACAAAATATGAGAGTTGTATATAATAATAATATATTTACAATAATTCAATTAAATGGAAATAATATTATATTTGATACAAATCCTTCTACAAATAATATAACAGTGTATATTCCTTATCAACCATTTAATTCAGAAAATATTACAATAACAAATAATACTTTAGATATTGATCTATATGGTTGGATAGAGATTTTAGGAATTTTATATAGAGTTAATAATGGTTTATTAGAAACAACAATTATTGATGGAACATATTCAGCAAAAATAATAGATATTAATAATATGAATATTAAACATGATTTTAATGATAGTATTATAATAGAGAATTCAAATCAATTATCTATAACAAATAATTATAATGCATTAAAAATGAAATGTAAAATAAATATCAATGAATCATATATATATTTAACAAATGATTATAGTTATAATTTTACTAATTTACAATATTGTTATTATAGTAAAATATTAATAAATGATGTATGGTATTCAATAATTAATATTACATCAACTAAATTATATATTGATATTTCTAGTGATATAAATCCATTTAAATTAACATATTATGATATAATTATTTCTTCTGGAAATATAAATAATAATTTATTAGTTTCAAATAAACAATTATTAAGAGAAACAAATAGAATTGATTATCCCAAAATAACAAATACTACAAATAGCACATTAACAACAGTATTTAAAAGTAATCAATTAGATGGATGTTTTTATTGTTTTAATCAAAATGATGTAGTTGTCAATAATATTGTTAATAATACTATGAATTCAAATCAATTATTTAGATTATTAGATTCATTTGCATTAAATAATATTAGTTTTATAAGATATTGTTTTTATCAAAATTATATACCAATAAATTTAAATGCAACAACTACTATATATAGTCAAATTCAATTAAATATAATGAATAGTGGAAAGGTATTATTACAAGAAATTACAAGTGATAATATAATATTTCAATATTATATTGATATAAGTGTGAATAATTATATAATTTCAATAACAAATACAAATACTTTTCATGATATTAAAACATCATTTTTTTATTTAAATAATATATTACCATGTCAAATAACAAAGAATAATAATATTATATTATTAAAACCAGAATATAATATATATAGACCACTAAATGTAAATAAAAATACAATGACAACTACAGTTCATATAAAAGCAAATTTAATAAGTGAACCAGTTAAAAGTTTAAATAAATGGAAATACAAGATTGATATTTTAGATACAAATTTTACAATGGATATGGTTTATAATAAACAATTATTTATTAATAATATTAGAATTCCATGCACATTAAGTAAAATAGTCCAAGGGTCTAGTAATATTTATTATTTGTATGTGAATGAATTAATTGATAAAATAAGTGAATTTTATTTTATAGATGTAAATTATATAGATGAAATTACTTATAATGATAGAACAATAAAAACAGAATATGAAAATATGGAAACATCTACATTAGATACAATTGTTAATTCATCAACATATACAATATCACAATGTAATAATCCATTTTTATTAAAATCAAGCAATAATATAATAATGCAATTAAAAGATTCAAATAATACAATTGTAAATATAGGTGATTTAGATAATTCAACATCAGTAGGATATAGTAATTTAATTCATTATTCAACAATAACAAATACAAATCAATATATATTGAATACTAAATATAATATATTGGATGTATCATCAGAGGTTTTATATAATATAATGGTAAAATTTACAAATATATTAGATTATTATTTAATAGATCCAGAAATATCAATAACAGTGCCATCTTTAGAAATATATTTAAATGATCAAGGTATAAGTATAAATTCAATAATAAATGAATATAAACCATGGAAAGAGTGGACTTTAATTTCTACAAGATTTAATAATGGTATGAAAATATATTTATCAAATTATGATTTAAAATATGATGGTGTAAACTATTATCAAATAGATTCATCATCTTATTTTACAGATAATGAAATTACTAATATAAAAACATTTGAACAATTTATGTTTAATTATCAAATAGGTTATAATATTATGATAGAATTATATTTAGTAGAGCAATATTTATTAGATCAATTATGTTATTATATAACTCAAAAATATTTTTGGAATAATATAATTGTAATAATTAAAAATATAGTAGAAAGTTATAATGGTATTTATGAATGGACAGTTGAGAATAATGTTATAATAATTAAAAATGAATTTACATTATATCCAAAAAATTTTAAATTAGTTGATAATCATTATATAAGACAAAATTATTTATCAAGAGATTATAATATTATATTTACTAATTCATATATAACAGTTAGTAGAGATCCATCATTAATTCCAATTGATCCAACTATAACTAATTTATTTGGAACAAATATGAATAATGTTATAATTACATTGCAAGATTATTATAATACAATGATTCAAAAAACAACAATACCTATTAATTATAATTATATGGATTCAGTTAAATATTATATTGGAAAATTATATAATAATATTACAAAAGAACAAGGTAATAATTTTAATACTTTAACAAACTTTAATAGAATTGTAAAATTAGATTCATCTAAAAAATATTTTGGTAAATATTTTGATAATATGTTTAATACTAGATATTTTGGAATAAATGGATTAAATCAATATAGTTATTTGAATTCTGGATTAAATTCATTAGATACAATATATATTGAAGCAAATATAATAGAAGATTTATATAATAAACCAGCAAATAATAATGATATAAATACACTTGAAACAAATAATATTTTTAAATACAATGTTACATTTTTAAATCCAACTAATCAAATTATAGAATCATCTGAATTAATAAAATCTTCAAATATTTATACTATTGATATTAAAGATAATTATAATCATAATATAGAACCAGTTATTCAAAATGTTTATATTAATGCAAATAACTTGTCATTTGATTCATCTAAATTAGTTCAACCAGTTGATATATCAATATTATGTAATGAATCATATTCTATTACAAATAAAATTAATTATGGAAATATATATAATATAACAACAACAGATGAATTAAATGAAAATAATAATTTATATTATAATGATGAAAAACTATTATTAATTGATTATACTTCAACTAATGCAAATATATGTTTTCCAAGCCCTATAAATAATTCAAGTAATTTTATAAAAGTTATTGATAAAGTAGTTATTAAAAAAGCTACTATACAGCGTTCAAATAGCATTGGAACAATAACTTTATTAACATTTTCAACAAATTATAATAATAATTTTAATTATATTTCTATTAATAATATCATTTATGAAATATTATATGATAATAATAATTACTATATTAATGAAGAATTAACAATAAAAATAAATGAACTATATAATGTTATTAATTTTATAACTATCTTAACTTATGAACAAACTTCGAATTATGTATCAGATTTAATATTAGATAGAAATATAAATCCAATAAATTATAATCAAGTTGATTTAACATTACCTATGACATTCTCACTAGAATCTATAACTATATCACAAATAATAATATTAACAGATAATTCAGTTAGAATTACATATAATACAAATACAGTAGAATCTAATATAATAAGTCATAATTATAGATTATATGAATCAATTCCCTATAATATAGATACAATTACTCCATTAAATACATACCTATATAATACATCAAATACTTATAAAATATCATCAACTGATTTAATGTATTTTGACAAGATTCAAGCAGATATTATTAGTGCGAATGATTTAATAGTGTTTAGTTTATCAACTTACAAGTTAATAAATGATTTGAATAATATGGATATGACTTTAATTAAAAATTATATTTTAAATATTGTATCATACAATAATGAAACACTTATTTCATTAATACCTGGTGATATAGTAAATGATAATAATTATTATGAATTAGTTGATATAAATAATAATATTTATACAGCAAATGTTACATTTACTACAGAATATTTAATAATATTAACTGAACCAAATATTAATACTAAAAATATAAAATTAAGACAAACAATTATATTATCAAATCATAGTATAAATGAACCTATAAATAATCAAGAATATTTAGTAACAACATTAAATGATAATACATATCAAAATAGATCATCTTATTTTATGCCAATAATTCAAACATTGGATATAAATTTAAAAGAATTTAATGCAAAATATTATTATAAATTTAATTATACTAATTTTAATTATCCAAATTATCAAAAAGATGATTATATTTATTTAGTAGATAATTATATATTTATAAAAGGTATAATAATTATGATTCAATCAGATTATGTAATAGTTGGAACAAATAATTATATTGAACCTAAAACATTAACAATATATTCAAGTAATTTAAGTATAACAAATTCAGTTACAATAGTAAATACAAATTACATTTTTAATAAGGGTGATTTTTATAAACAACTAGATGATAAATCATATATATTTACATATCCATTAAATAGTATAAATAAATATAACAGTGAAGAAAATGTTTTAACAAATAAAGTTACACTTATTTTTAAATATATGGATGTTAAATTATATAATGAATCATATCCAAATGTTGGTTTTAATAAAATTCCTTCAATTACAACTACAAATACAATAATAGAAAAAAAATATTATGATATAAATTGGAATCAAACATTAGCAGTTGATTTATTTAAATCTTTAGAATTATCAATAGATGATCAAATAATAGATAAGATAGATAAAGATGTATATACAATATTTGGTTATTATTTTTTGAAGAAATATAAGAGAGAAGATTTTTTTAAGGCAAGTATAATTAGAAAGAATCCAGATAATAGTATTACATTTAATATAATTATTCCATTTCATTTTACTCATTATCCAAAACAATATTTACCAGTTAGTAATATGGGAAAAAGTATAGTTAAAATAAAATTTGTTTTAAATAAATTATCATCTTTAATGACTAATTATATATCAGAAAGTAATTATACAAATTATGTAATACCATCAGTTGATATTAATTATTCATTTATGACATTGGATCCAAAAGTATTATCTAAATTTGATAATACAACTATATTAATAACACCATTATATTATTATCAAAATTATTTATTAAATAAACCTGAAGAATATAATCATATATCTTTATTAAATAGAACAATAGAGTTATTTTTTGTTACAAAAACAACAAATAATACACAAAGATATACAACAACTATAGAACAAGATAATTGGTATAAAGAATATTTATCAAATAATACAATTTATTCTTATATTTATAATTTAGTTGATGCTGAAATAGAAACAAATTCAAATAGATATAAAGTAATGAGTGCTCATCCGATTATAAGTAAATATAATGTAAGATTGGCAATGTATTTAGATAGTAAATATTTAGATTATATTGATGAAGATTTAAATAATTTAAATTTAAAATATTCTAGCAAATTAACATTATTATCATTATATTTTACAAATATATATAAAAATAATATAATATATAATGAAGCAAATATAATAGATTATTTAAATATAATGATAAATGGAAATGAATTATTGCCAGAACTACCATCAGAATATCATAATTATGTAATACCATATTTAAAAGGTTATATGTTACCAAAAGGCTACCATTGTTATGGTTTTAATTATTATTCATTAACTTTACAACCAAATGGAATGATGAATTTAAAGAAAATAAGAGATTTATTAATATATACTAAACAAACTGATCCAGTTAATGAATATATATTAAAAATCTGCACAAGAGAGTATAAAATATTAAAAATAGAAAATGGGAAAGGATATATTTTATAAATAGTATTTCATAGAACAATTTCCATTTTTAATAACTAAAATATTATAATAAATACCATAAGCTTTAATATTAATACTATTTGTATAATTAACAATTTTATTAAGTGTTAATTGTATAGTTGAATCATCAACTTTACTAAAATTCATTGTTCCTTCTGGATTGTATTCTAATGGATGAAAACCAAAACTAAACATATGTATATTTTTAATAGAATATGTTTTTGATAAATATGTCTGTAATCTTTCATAATATTCATTATTATATATTTCATTTCTACTAATAGAATTAATTAATAATTTATTACTTTGTATTAATGGTTCAGATTTATCTGTTAAAGGTTGTGATGAATAATTAAAAACATCATTAATATTTTTATTACTATTTAATTGTGCTCTCCAATATAATACTTTATGAGGATTTACTAATTTTAAAATATAATTACTATTAATACTAGTTACATCTTTTTCTAATACATTGGAAACAATAGGAACTACATAATTAAGTTCTTTATTTTGAAAAAACCATCTTTCTTCTGTATCTAAATAAATATAATTAACTAATACATATGCATCTTTGAGTGATGGATAAGATGAAGGAAAATAATTTTCATCAGATACAATAATAGAATTAATTTTAGGTTGACAACTAAATCCAGATTTTTCTCCAATTATATTATATTTAGAATTAATAGTAGAATTAACTAAAAAGTCATTATATAATTTATTATAATAAACTCTTTTAGTATATATATCAAAATATACAAATTTACCAGCACTTTTAGATCCATCTACATTTTGTTTAATAATTTCATCTTTAATATATAAACAAACAAATGAATCAATTTCAAAATAATTAGTAGGAGATTGTTTATAACATTGATCAAAATCATTTAATTCTACATGAATTTCAATATCTTGTTTATCAATTGAAATCAAGGGAAATCCAACATAATCATTAAAAAAGAAATATAATGGTATGTATAATTTATAACTAGTTTTTCCATTACTATAATCAGTTAAAATAGTTACATTTCTACCAATACTTTTATCCCATCCTTCATCATTAGATTTAGTAGTTTCATAAACTATATTTAACCAATCACCATATTGCCGAGATACTAAAACACCTCCTATTTCCAAATCAATATATCTAATCATAGCAAAACCTATTTTATCACTCCAAGCAAATTGTTTAATATTATCAGGTAAAACAGAATGTTGAGATGGTTGAATATCAGGTAATTCAAAATAAATAGACATTTCTTTAATTAAATCAGAATTTTTAGATATTCGAGTAGAAAGTCTTCTTCCAAAATTAGGTGATGATCTAAAATATTGTGGTAATATTTCGTTAGATATATTAGAATAACTTTTAAAAATTTTTTTAAAAAAAGTAATATCTGGTTGTATATTAAAAAATTTATTTTCTGATCCTACTGATGCTAATAATAATAATCCTAATCCCATTTATCTATTATATGATAATAGATAAAAAGTATTTTCTAACTATAAATATATGTGTGGTAAAAAAATATTATTAATATTAATTCTATTTGCATTATTTTATATTGCTTTTAAATATTTCTTTAAATCTGAAAAGAAAACTAATGAAGATTTTACAAGCTCATCTACTAATATAATTAAATTTTATGGTGCTGATTATTGTCCTTATTCTAATAAAGAAAGTGCTTCTTATAAAGTCATGAAAGATTTTGAAGAAGCTTATCCTGATGTGAAAGTTAATTATTATTGGATAGGTAAAAATGATAAAGAAATGACTGAAATGAATATTGAATATGTTCCTACTATATTAAATAGTAAAAATAAACCAGTCGAATTAAAATTACCAGAAGGAGTTTCACGTGAAGGTAAAACTGGTGAAGAATTAAAAGTTATATTATTAGAAGCAATTCATAATCAACTTTAAAAGGCTTATAAGATTTATACTAGTTCTTTTTTAAATTCAAGCATATTAACAACCTTTTTATTAATTCCATCATATCCTCTTAAAGCTCCATATAACATTCCTGCAATTGCTCCAATAGTATCGTTATCACCAAAATGTAATGTTGATAAGAATACTAAATTTTGCCAACTATAAATTAATGTATCAGGTTCATCTAAATGTATAGTAGAATGACTAGGAACATTAGATAAAATACATAATAAAATACTATCATACGCAATTATAGTAGCTGCAGCCCCAGAACCACCAAATCTATTATAATTAATATCATTAGTATTTTCATATAATATATCAATTAAATCATTAAATCTATCAGCTGCATAAATAAATTCGGTTGATCTTGTATCAAATCTTTTAACTCTTCTTTCTCTAAATTTATACCAAACATCCCAGAATTCTTCTTTATCTTTCATATAATTGTCAAATGTAGATGGCTCTAAATCTTTAACAATTCTATCAATAATACCATCTTCTTCTAATTTAAATAGATTATCGCACCATTTCCATGGATCAATATTATTAATAGCATAATGAGTAAAAACAGCTGTAACCATACCACCAAGAAATCCTAATGGATAATTATGAGTTAATTTACTTGCCATAATTGATATTTTTATTATTTTATTAATATCTTTAAAATGTATTCCAATATAATGAGTTCTCATTGCAGCACCATTACCACCCATACTATCAGAATATATTATTTTAGATGGATCTCTACTTTTAGATAATATTCTTAAAGAATTTAAAGTAGTTATTCCTGATATTCTTTTTTTGTCTTGTAATAATGGATATATTTTTAAATATTCATCCATAAAATGTTTTAATTCGCCACCTTTTTTACAAGCTTTCATTGTAGCAATCATCATAATAGTATCATCACTAGAATCCCATCCAGTTAAATCAATTCCAAATCCCCCATGAGAGAAGAAATTATTAACAATTTCATAATTAACTAAAATAGCATCTTTTAGATTTCTTATAGTAGTATTAAAATTAAATTCCCATAATCCATTTGCAAATCCAAGTGTATCTAAATATGAACCTAATACTAATGAAGCACTTATTTTTTCATCTAAACTAGTCATTATTATTATCTTAGATTTAATATTATGCGTTTTTATTTATATTTATAATATAAAGGTAATTAATGAATCAAAATAAAACTGAAGGTTTATTTAATTCACTTGAATTTAATTTATATGAATTATTAAATATACAATTAAACTCTACAAGCGATGAAATTAAAAAAAGTTTTAGAAGAATTATTAAAAAGTTTCATCCTGATAAAATGACAAATGTTGAAGAAAAGTTATATTATAATATAACTTTGGCTAATCATATATTGAGTAATCCTGATACAAGATATAAATATGATAATTGGTTATTAAATAGTAATAAACAACATAATACATTAAAAGATAATTTTAAAGTTGAAGAACAAAAAGTTAGAGAATATTTCCCACAAACAAAAGAAGAAGCAGCGGTTGAATTTCAAAATAAATTTGATATGTTAGGTAAAAGACATGGTGATTTTGTTGAAGATAAACGCACGTTAAATAGTATATATAAAGAAAAAGAAAAGGAAAGAAGTTCAACACAAATAACAAAAGAAAATTTTTCAACAATGGATGAATTTAACACAACATTTAGTCAAAGAAAAAAGACCGGTGTTTATACAACAGCTTTAGTTAAACGAAATACTGATATTCAGCCATTTACATTTAAAAATAATAAATATGCAGAATTAAAAGATTTTGATAATGTTTATGTAAAAGATACACAATTAACATATGCATTTGAGTTATTACCAGAAGATGATACAAAAGTAAATAATAAATCAATCGCACAAAAATTAGATGATTATAATAAAAGTAATTTTACAATGAATAATAATAAATTTATAAATGAAATAAATAAAATATTTTAATATAATAATGGTAAAAGCTAGTGATTTAATAATAGATCAATCTATAAGAAATAAAAATAGAGAAAAAGTATATAAACAAATTTATAAAAAAATAGAGAAAAAAATATTATTTGCAAGTTCAATGAATTTATATGAATGTTGGTATGAATTACCAGAAGTTATATTTAATATACCACTATACAATATGGAATCATGTAAAAATTATGTTAAAAATAAATTAAAAGACGATGGTTTTAAAGTATATTTTGTTGAAAATAAAATAGTTATATCATGGAAATAAAAATTTAGTTAATTTAAACCTTGTTCACAATTTTACCCTACCGGTAGGGTAACTTTAAAAATATATTGTTAAGTATTAACAATATATTTTTAAGATTATTATCAGCTTGTGAACTATGGTTAATAACTATTCATTCTTGAACGAGGTAAAACTACATATTTTGTTTGTGTTTTAATAAAGGAAAAATTTATTATAGATAATAATAAAATAAATATAGCAATAATGATAATAATAAATAATACTTTTAATACATCATTTGTTATATTAATTTTTAAACCTAAAATATTAAGAGTTTTTTTACAAATATTTGAATTATCAGTATTTGTAAACATTTCAGACATTTTCATTCTACATTCTTCACATTCTTTTATATGATTTATAAAAGAACATGATTTAGATTGAGCAGTAACTTCAAATGTTTCTACTTTTTTTTGACATTTTTGAGATTCATTATTAAGAGGTTCAATTTGAGATTCATTTTTTCTATATATTTCTTTATTTCCCCAAGCATCATTTATAGTTGAATAATTTATCATTATAATATAGTTTATAAAAAATCGTTTGATATTAAAGAAAAGAATATTAATTATAATATATTATGGATTCAAACACAAGTTCAGACTTAGATCTTAATATTTTAGATAATAATGGGAATAATATGAATATACCTCCATTAAAAAAAGAAACTAGCGAAACAGATTTATATTTAGGACTATTAGCTAATCCTGCAAAATCAAGAGTAAATTCTGAAAAATCATCATCTTCTGCATTAAATTTTAATAATGATGATAATCATTCAACTTCAAGTGTTAGACAACATTATTCAGATAGACATTCTGATAAAAAATATTCAGATAAATATTCTGATGTTAAAAAATCAGATCATAGACATAGTAATCGTAGCACTGAATCTTCTAAAGCTCGTTATGAGGATGTTCCTATAACAGAAGCAACCCCTGCGCCTCAATTAACTCCTCAACAATTAAGAATGATTAAAATTGATTTATTACGTAAATTGAGTGATTTAAAGACGAAAGGTTATAAATTAACCAAAGAATATGATTTTAATAGTTCAATTGAAGAGATGCAATATGAATATGAATTATTAAAGAGTTTTGCAGAACGTAGAGCTGGTATTAAATTATATAAAAATACAATTATTAATGTAACAAATGTTGTTGAATTTTTCAATAGCAAATATGATCCATTTAGCATTCAATTAGAAGGTTGGGCTGAACATATGAGTGTAGAAGTAGAGAGTTACGATGAAGTATTAGAAGAATTATATGAGAAATATAAAGGTTCTGGTAAAACATTACCTCCTGAAATTAGATTATTAATTTTAATTGGATTTTCTGCATCTGCATTCCATTTTTCAAAGAAACATATGTCTGGCTTAGGCGGAGGTAAGAGCGGTAGTCCATTTGGTGGTATTCAATCTACAATTGCTCAAAAAATCGCAAGTATGGGTAAGGAAAAATCTCAATTTATGTCTGAACAAGAAATTAATATTGAAAAACAAAAAGAAGAAATGCGTGAAAAAGAAAGAGAAATGAAGCGTAATATGAATAAACCTGTTTCTCAGCCACAAATGCAATCACCTTTACAAATACCTATTCCTAAACAACCACAAGTTAATTTAGCTAATGCTCATGCTCCTGTTAATTTTAATCCTCAAACTTTTGCTCCAGGTGGTCCTCCGAGTTTAATTATTCCCAAACCAAATGAAAGTGCAAAGGATGTATTAAAACGTTTACATAATAGAGATGCTGATAGTGTAACAACTATTGATGATTCTACTGCTAATAATGATAGATTAGTATCTGATACAACTGCTACTGAAAATTCTAAAAAAAGCAAAGGTAAGAAAAAGAAGCCTTTAATGCAAATATAATTTTTTGAAATGATTTAAAGATAGTTTTATTCTATTTAAAGTAATATTAAGTTTTTTTTATAATTAATGGAGAAAAATAGGAGAGGCCGTAGACCGAAAGTTGCATCTTCTATAGTAAAAGTTGAACATATTCAAAATGATACACCTATAATAGCTCATTTACCAATTGATTTATCTGAAGTTATAAATGAACAAGTAGATGAAATATTTATAAAACAGGATAATTCAAATGATAATGAAATAAAAAGTTTAAAAAAGAAATTAGAAGAATTAACTGTAAAATTAAATAAATATGAGAAAAATTTAAAACCATCTGTAATATCATGTGAGAATAATTCAACTAAAAAATGTTGGTGGGATAGATGTAATTATTCAACACCTACTGTTGAAATGCCAGATAGTTATTATAATGGCAAATTTAATTGTGTAGGAAAATTTTGTTCTTGGGAATGTATGATGGCATATAATATTGATATTAATGATGAAAATATTGCAAAAAGAACATCATTAATATATTTAATGTATAAAAAAACATATAATTGTATAAAACAAATAAAAATAGCACCATCATGGAAAGTATTAACCGATTATGGTGGTGTAATAACTATTGAAGAATTTAGAGAAAATTTAACTTTTAATCAAATGGATTATAATTATATAAAACCACCATTAGTATCAAGAATTTCATATATTGAAAAGATACCTATAAAAAGTGAGATAGAAGATAATATTAAATCTGATGATTTAATATTAAAAAGACAAAAACCATTAAAATCCTCAAAATATTCTTTAGAGTCAATTATGGGATTAAAAAAAATAACAGCTAGTAATTAATAAAAACAGAGCTTTCGGGATTTTTTCCTAACTTCTCCAAAGCTTTTAAAAATAGTAAATGATGATTATTATCAATTGGATTAAAATCATCAGGTAAATTATTTTTATTTGTAATATAATAATTAGGTGTAGAATCAATAAAAATATCTATTTTATCTTTCAAATCAGTTTCTTCTAATACTTTAATTATTGCATTTTTAATTGTATTAATTCCATTATTAGAAACCATTTTAAATTTTGTAATTGGATTAGTTGTTTTAAATGTAATATTTTTTAATGATTCTAATAATTTAATATCTAAATTTCCGTCATTTGCAACTTCATCAATATTATTAATAATATAATCAAATAATGAAAATAATTGTATATTAGATTGATTTCTTTTTTTATCAATTGGATAAATAGCTGTTTCCCATAAATTAATATAATTTAAATTATTCTTTGTTGCATATTTTTTAATATGACTAATTAATATTTTATTTTTTAAACATTCTTCTTCAAAATCTTTATAATCTTTTGAATCTTTATCAATATAAGCCATACTAACAATAATAGTTCCTTCATTTACTTCTTCAATAGATCCAATTAATGGTTTATTTAATGGTGCGAGTGTATTAATATTTTTTTTAACACTTGTTTTTAATGTAGCTAATTGAAATGGCATAATTGCATTAATATCATAATCTGGTAAATAACATTTGAAACAATCTTTACAATGTTCAGTAAATATAAAATTTACTAAGCTTTTCTCTTCTGGATAATCTAAACTATATAATTTGAATCTCATTAACATTATTGAGATTATCTCATTAAATAATTTAATGATATTATTTTAAAGAATACTAATTATTTTAAATTAAAATGAATACTAGTCGTAAGCTATTACAAACAGCCTATATTTATGGATTAAATCATAATCATAATTTAAATAATTTTATTGAAAAAACAGTTATAATGAAAGATCCTACGCATAAATTAGTTGAATATTATGAAAAAAATGATAAAATTGGGTATATTTATTATAATTTAAAAAATGGATCAATTGATATTTTTTATATCAATGAAAAATATAGAAATCAAGGATTAGGTAAACAAATATTAGATAAAGTAATAAATGAAATGAAAGATTATAATATTGATACATTATGGGTAACTAATGCATCAAAATATAATGAATTTTGGAAAAATGTTAATAATAAATCATTTACATATACTTTTCCTGTTGGTGTCGAACCACATTTATGTGGATATTATATGAAATTAAAATAAAAATTATGTCAAGGTCTATGATTTGTTTATCAAAGCATACATTTTTTAAAAGCTATGATTTGTTTATCAAAGCATACATACAAAGTATCTATGATTTATTTATTAAAGCATACATTTTTTAAAAGCTATGATTTGTTTATCAAAGCATACATACCTTGTAAGAAACAATCAGCTAAATCATCTTTCTTTTTATGACTATTAAATTTAGTAACCCATTCCGGAAATTCTTTTATCATTTCTAAACAATATTTAACACCAAGTGTTTTAGTTAATTTATAAGTTTTACTATCATCTTCATTATTTTTAACTTTAACTAATTCTACTTTATCACCATCATTAGCTAATTTTAATTTATTACTTGGAGCCATAAAATGAACAGCTTTAATAATATTTTTATCCACCATCCCTCTGATCATATAATAATTATATAAAGTAACAGATATAGTTTTCATACGTGGATTTTTCATAGTAGGTTGATTTTCAATAAAAACTGAATCACAATTTAATAAATTTGGTCTTTTTTCTAATTCAATAATTAATTTATAAAGGAAATCATCCATACTCATTTTATCAATACCTTTTTTGGTATGTTTAACTAATTTATAACTATTAGAAAGTGATATATATTTTGATTTAGCATGAACATTACAGTATCCTTCATTATTATATTCTGTTTTACTTTTCTTTTCACATTTAGTTTTTCCTTCAAAACAACATACTTTTGTTTCATTTGATTTAAATAATAAATCATAAATAGGTGGATTAATATTTACATTCTTTGCATGAACTTTACAATAAAATTTATCAGAATATGATTGATAGAAACTAGGATTAGCATTACATTCAAAACATTTCATTTTTTCTCTATCAGTTAAATTAATAATATCCCAATCTAATATTTTAAATTTTTTAGTATCTTTATCATAATCAATTAAACAAAAAGCAAGATTAATAATACCAACATCCCATGATAGAACTTTCATATAAATTATATTATCGTATATTATTTAAATATTAATATTTAAATATTAATATTCATATTAAAATATATGATTGCAGAATATGTATGGCTAGATGCAGATAATAATTTTCGATCAAAAATTAGAGTAATGGAATTAAATAATAGTGCTGAATGGAATTATGATGGTTCATCTACTGGGCAAGCTACTACAGAAAATAGTGAAGTTATTTTAAAAGTTGTTTATAATGTTAATCATCCATTTTTAGATGGTAGATTATATTTATGTGCTACATATGATATTAATAATAATCCATTATCAAATAATTATTTTCATAATGCGAAAGAGATATTTTATAAAAATACTGAACTTAAACCATGGTTTGGTTTAGAACAAGAATATTTTATATTTGATAAACAAATTGTTAAAAATAATAATAAAACTCCAGAAATTGAACCATGGATGAGTTCATGGACGGGTCCCGATTTTTCATATTCTATAAATAATAATACTAATTTAATTGTTAATAATAGTAATATTTATTATTGTAGTCCTATTAATCAAGATCCAATTGAAGTTAAAATATCATTAGAACATTTAGAAGCATGTTTATTAGCTGGTCTTAAAATTAGTGGTAATAATGCTGAAGTAGTTCAGCATCAATGGGAATTTCAAATAGGTCCTATTGAAGGAATAGATGCAGGTCATCATTTACTAATTGCAAGATATTTACTAAATAGAATTGCATCTAAATATAATAAACAAATAAATTATCATCCAAAACCAATAATAGGTTTAAATGGTAGTGGATGTCATGTTAATTTCTCCACTCAAAAAATGAGAGAAGAAAATGGTTTAGAAAATATATATGATGCTATTAAAAAATTATCTAATAATCATTCTTACCATATGGAAAATTATGGTATAGATAATAAAATGAGAATGACTGGTAAAAATGAAACATCTAGTTATGATAAATTTACTTGGGATATTGGCAGTCGTAATACTAGTATTAGAATTGGATATGATACTTTTAAAAATAAAAAAGGCTATTTTGAAGATCGGCGACCAGCTTCAAATATTGATCCATATTTAGTAACAAGTTTAATATTTAAAACATGCTGTAATTAATTTCATTATTAATTAAGTTTATTCTAATCTTAATTAATAATGAAATTAATTTTATTATTAATTATTATAGTTTTTTTATTAATATTTAGATTAACTCGAGAAAGATTATATTTTTTTCCTTCTTATAAATATATTGATAATTATCCTGAAATTAATATAGATAATCATTATGCAATTTTTCATAAAAAAAATTCAAAAAAATGTTTATTAATATCTCATGGTAATTATTCAAATATTTATATAAGTGGAGCATTTATGATAAATAAAATTAAACATAACTATGATGGAGATTTATATTGTTATGATTATCAAGGTTTTGGTAAATGTAAAGGGATACCATCCATTAAAGGATGTATTGATGAACATTTATTTTGGATAAATTATTTATCTAATAAATATGATTGTATTGATTTATGGGGATTTAGTATAGGAGGAGGAGTTATAGGTCAAACTATTAATAAAATTCCTATAAATATTTCAAATAAGATTCATAAAATATATTTTCATAATACATTTAGTTGTATTAAAAATGTATTTTCTAATTTATATTCTGGATATTATTTATTATCAACAATAATATTATTAAATGATTTTAATACATACGAATCATTTTCAAATAATTTTTATAAAGATAAAGAAATTATATTTATACATTCACGAAATGATAAATTAATTCCATATAAGGAAGCTATTAAAAATTATAATAGGTGTTTACAATTAAAATATAATACTAGATTTATATATATACACGGTAATCATACTAATTATGATATTAATAATATTTAATTATATTATATTATAATATAATGAATAATCCTTCAGCTCCTTTATTACCACCACTATTACAACCAAAAAAATCAAATAAAAAAATAATAATTATTATAGTTATAGTTACATTTTTAATTATAATTATAATAGTATTAATTGTATATTTTATAACAAAGAAAAAATCAAACTCATTAGAAATTATAAATACTTCTTCTACTATTAAACAATTACAAACAAGTGAATCGACTCGTAATACTTATCAACCAATTCTTACAACTCAACAAAATAATATTCAAACAACCCAAGCTAATAATAACCAAACAACTCAACAAAATAATATTCAAACAACCCAAGCTAATAATAACCAAACAAATCAACAAAATAATATTCAAACAACCCAAGCTAATAATAACCAAACAACTCAACAAAATAATAACCAAACAACCCAAGTTAATAATAACCAAACAAATCAACAAAATAATATTCAAACAACAACAGTAAATAATATTCAAACAACTCAATCAGATAATTTAATATCATTTAATACTTCTATAACAACACAAGTACCAATTATAACAACACAAGCACCAATTATAACAACAAAAGCACCAATTATAACAACACAAACGCCAATTATAACAACTTCTCCAAATTTAAATTTTACAAATATAAATCAAAAAATATTAATAGTTAAATTCAATAATATATATTATACATATATAATAAAAAATAATGGATTATATGTTTGTCAAAATACAAGTTGTAATAAATTGAGTTCATTAATATTTAAGCATTTATTTAAAGTAACTACTAGAATTTATGGAATAACTACAGATAATTCTTTATATTCTTGGGAAGGAATGTCTCAACCTACATTATTAAATAATGATAAATGGGAGTATGGTGATGGAAAAACAATTCAAACTTTTCCAAATGAAGGTCCAGATAAATCAACACCAGGGTGGTGGGGTAAAAAGACTAATCAATTAATGTATATTAATAAATTATCTGAGTTAAATAATACAGGAAATGTATTTGGAACAGATACAGATTGGAAAGTAATAAGATCAGTTTATAATTCATTTATAGGAATTAAAAATGATGGTAGTGTATATGCTTGGGGTTATGTGCATTATCATTGGGATAACCAATGGAGAGATTATGTTGAATTACCAACAAAAATAAATTTTAATAATACAAAAACTGATATAAAATTTAAAGATATTGTAATTGGAACATCAGGAGCACCATATGCTCACCCAACAAAAATAGGAAATGCATTTGTAGATACAACAAAAGTAATTGTATATGATTTAATTGTATATTTAATTGCAGAAAATAATAATGTATACGATGCTTTATCTAGTAATGATTATTTACAAACAAGATCAGATGAAAGTGATTCTAGAAATATAATTAATAGTTTTCCACTTGATACTAAATATATTAAAATGAAAATTGTTACATTAGGTTATACATCTATTCTAAAGCCTTCACTTTTTTACTATGTTTCAGACCATTTATCAGTAATATATGGATTAACACCTGATGGTATATTATATTATTGGATATTATCAGATCTTGGTAAAACAAAGATTAATAATAGAGGACAAATAATTGTTGATTTTGATGTATGTGATTCAAATACAAATGTAGATATTAAAACAAATGAAAATATAATTGTATATCAAGATTCAAATGATAAATATTATTTAAAAATTAATGATAATATACCTCAAGAATTAATATTTAATTAATTAATAATGGCAACAAAGATTAACTTTATTTCAATATTCAAAATAAAAATTGATCTGGCGTAAGATATTTCATCATGGTGAAATATCTGACTCTCCAGATTAAAAATTATAAAACCAATCTTTGATTGGTTTTATAAAAATTGATTATATAAAATATAAAATATAATCAATTTTATATAATAATGGCAGAATTACACTTAATTATCGGTCCAATGTTTGCTGGTAAGTCATGCGAATTAATTCGTCGAATTAGACTTTTAAAAGTATTAAAAAAAAATTATATTGTTATTAAACCAATTATTGATGATCGTTATGATGTAGAAATGATTGTTAGTCATAATTATGATAAAGAACACTGTATTTCATTAAATAAATTAAATGATATTTTAAATTCACCTAATATTAAAAATAATATAAATACAATTTTTATAGACGAAGGTCAATTTTTTCCAGATTTAAAAGAAACAGTGATCTATTTAGTAGAAGCATTAAATATTAATGTAGTCGTTTCTGGTTTAGATGGAGATTCTAATAGAAATAAATTTGGAAGTATTTTAGATTTAATTCCTTATGCTAATACATGCAATAAAATTAACGCAGCATGTATTTTATGTTTAGATGGAACTCCGGCTCCATTTAGTTTTAGAAATTCAAATAATGATAACCAAATTTTAATTGGTTCAACTGATAAATATATGAGCTTATGTCGTTTTCATTTTTTAGAAAAAAGTTCTTGATTTAATTGACGTGATCCATAAACTATATTTTTTTTAGGATTTTTTCCTAATCTTACATTTATCTGGTCTTTTATATCTTTCTTTGTCGGAGAATACATTAATATATATATGAAATTAAAATTGATATATAAATACTTTAAAGATTTATTTTTAATTTAAAGAAGTTTAATGACAAATTGGTCGTCTTTTAATTTTAAAACATATATAACAGCAGATGAAATGATGTTTAATTTACCAAAAGGTGTATCTATTTCAACAATGTGTGCTAAATGTAAATTAGGAACAGAATTAAATATAGATTTAATAAAAAATCATATGAATTTATCATTTGATGATATTTTAACAGTTAAAATTAATAATGAAAATATGCGAACTATTATGGAAGAAAAGAAGAAAAAACGTCGCACAAAACGTAAAGTTAAAGTATCAAATAATCCATTTTATAATCAAATTACAGTAGTTGTTCGTATTAACGAAGGTAGTTTTACAAATATTCACGATGAACCTAAAATAAATTTAAAATTATTTAAAAATGGTAGTATTCAAATATCTGGATTAAAGAATATTGAATTTGCAAATCGTGCATTAAACAAATTAATATATTGTTTATCGCAGATTAAAGCTAAAATTATAAATAATATAATTACTGAATATAAATTTGTTGAAGATATTAGTAAATTAGGAATTAATCATTTTGAAATTTATATGATTAATTCAAATTATATGGTAAATTTAATGATTGATCGTGCTAAATTATATTCTCTATTATTAATGAAAAAAATTAAAACATCTTATGAAAAATGTGTTCGTGCTTGCGTTAATATTAAATATATTCCACCTATTCATAATGATGAAGAAAAAGATGTCAGTATATTTATTTTCGAAAAGGGTAATATTATAATCACTGGAGCTCGTAATTTTTATCATGTAATTGATACATATGAATATATTAATAATATTTTATTGAATCATATTGATGATATTATTAAGAAAGATGATACTCAAGAAGGTGAAATGATTCTTAAATTTTATGATGAAATTTATAAAGAACATGAGCATCGTTTTAATAATCTTCATCCTGTGATAGTATAATTTTTTTACCATCTTCTCCTAAATATACAGTATGTTCATAATGACAAACTATATCATTTGGATTATTACTTATAAAATCATACGATGTTTGATAATTACCAGATAATTTTTGATTATAATAATCTAAATCATAATCAGAAAAATACATTCCTTTAAAATATGGATATAAACTATTATTTTGATCAATCTCATAACTTTTAAAATCACCTGGTCTATGATCAAATTCAGGACTAATTATACTAACAAGAGGTTCAACTGCATAAACACCTGGTGTAAATTTAGTATCTAATAAGTCAGATTGTGTTATTTTATTTCTAATTCTTGGTTCTGCATGTAAATTATTTTGTCTTATTCCATGACCAGATAATCCATTAACTATTTTTAAATTATATGTTTTTCCTTTATATTTCATTTCAGTGCTTTCTACTATTTCTGAAATAATTTCACCTAATTCATCTACTCTAACATCTAATCCAATTTTACCAATAGCTTCTGTTATAGCTTTATAAGTAGCATCATGAAGTGGTGCTAACGATGGATCAAAATAACATGTAAATGCAGAATCAATTGCCCAACCATTTATATGAACACCCATATCAATTTTAATATTACTCTTATCACTAATAAATTCATCAACTTTACAAGATGGTATATGATGAGCAACCATATTACCAATAGAAATACATGGTGGAAATGGAATACCACCATTTGCATGCAATGGAACTTTTATTCTAGATCTATCACCTTCTACACAATATCTTGTTATATCAGATATATGTTTAGCAATATTAAAAATTTTAGTTCCTGGTTTAATTAATGGTCTTATTGTTTGTCTGACTTTTTTATGAATCTCTGCCGCTGCTAATAAACTTTCTAAACAATTAGATTCAGTTGAAAAAGAAGGTATTTTAATATCTCTAGTAATTTCTTTTATACCTAATATGTTCATTATAAAATAATGAGATTATTTTATAATGAAAATGAAAGTTTTTTAATAATTAACTTGATTCATAGTTTGTTCTAATATTTTTTGATAATTACCAGCTGTTATATTATAATCATTTTGTATTTTACCACGATTAATATCTCTATCACTTAATTCAGTATATTCTCTAACAACATCATTTGAATAATTTTTACCAACATAATTTATATTATTTACAAATGGATTGCCAGTAAGTGATGCTGGAATATTGGGATTAATTGGAGAACGTTCTTGTAATAAATTATATCCTCTAGTTTCTGGAACTTCTTGAATATAACTGACAGCAACATTTCTAACTCTATTAGTAATTGGTGGAGCGGCTTCTCTTCTATTCCAATCTACATACTCACCTATATTTTCTCTACCTTGAGGGATTCTATCTGTGCCACCTCCCATAAGATCTCTTTTAGTTAAATTAATAGATGCTTCAATTGATTCATTTACATTCATATTATTTGTTTGTAAATGTGATTCAGCTCTAGATACAAATGCAGTTTCTGCACCCATATAATCCTTAGCAAGAGTTTCTTCAACAAAACCAGATCTAGTTTTATCTCCATAAGTTTTATAAGAACTATTTGTTTGATTAAATCCAACACCCATAAATGGATTATCATCTGTTCTATTAGTAGGATTAGCTGGTTGATAATTTTCATATACATATCCTGCATTATAATTATTACCATGTGAAATATATTTATTTTGATCCATTCTATTAGTAGGATTAGCCGCTTGTTGATTTTCATATACATTACCAACATTTGAATTATTACCATGTGAAATATATTTATTTTGATCCATACGATTAGTTGGATTAGCAGCTTGTTGGTTACGATATGTTAATTGATCAACAAATGCTTTATTACCAATTATTCTTTGATCATTTTGATAATCCATTCTAATAGTGGGATTAGCTGATTGTTGATTATGGTATGTTGATTGATCGACTAATGCCTTAATACCAATAATTCTTTCATCATTTTGATAATCCATTCTAATTGTTGGATTAAGTGATTGTTGATTACGATATGTATTTTGATCAACTAATGCTTTAATACCGATAATACGTTCATCATTTTGATAATCCATTCTAATTGTTGGATTAGCAGCTTGTTCATTATGATAAGTTGATTGATCAACTAATGCTTTAACTCCTATAATTCTTTGATCATTTAAATAATCCATTCTTTGTGTGGGATTTGCAGCTTGTTCATTTCTAAATTCTTCTTTAGTAACAGTTGTAAAAGCATTAGATAAATAATTATTAACTATAGTTTCTTCTTTAACAGTTGGTCTAGCAGCTTGATCATTTTGATATTCAGGTTTCATAACAGTTGCCATCGCTGGACCTTCCATATTTTTCATATAACTTCTATCAGTGGAAGGTTCTTTTACCATAGATCTCCATTCAGGTCTAGTAATAACACCAGTAGTTTTTAATAAATCTTCTGGTTTATCTTGAATACGATAAGTTGGCATTTTAAATTTAGTAATATTAATTGTTTTAGGATCTGTTGAAGTTCCATGACCATCATAACCAGTTTCATTAGAACGAGCATTTGGATCTAAACGTTGGCTATTAACACCTTGACCTCTTAATTCTTCTAAAGTTTTTTCACGAGGTCTAACAACTTCAGTTAATGGAACACCATCTATTAATTCTGGGCGAATATTTGTATTAGATGGAAACTCATTTGTTTTATATTGTAACGTATCTAAATATCTATTATTTGCAGATATTTTATCAACTATTTTAGTATCACCAGCCAAAGCATTTAAATTGACGACTGGTTCGAATAAATAATTAATCTCTTTTTTTGGTTTTGCATACTGACCAACATCTTTTGTATGATAATCATTTATAATTATAGTATTATCACGACGACTAGAAACAACAGATGCAGCTTTACCATCTTTAAATTTTTCCATATAATTAAAAGGATGCATTGCTTGTGGTGTAACTGGTTCAATTCCATAAGTAGTTGGAGCATCTAAATAACTATATTTATTTTGAATAAATTTATTATTAGTATTACCACCTTTCATTAAATCAAATTGTTCTTTAAAAGAAGTATCAATTGTTGTCATATTATAATACTAAATAAATAAAAATTTATAATATTATAAATTTTTATTTGTTTTATTTATTTTATAATTATTAACTTAAATTATTTTAATTTAAGATGCAATTAAGCATATGGTGGTGTAATAGGACCAGAATTAATAACAGGTACTAATCCTTTTACTAAGCTTTGATAATCAATTGCTGGATTAATAGCAGCATATTGTTTAGGTTTTAAATCATATTTATTTGTTTTAGCAGAATAACGTGATGATTCACCATATCTATTAGGAGTCATAAAGTTATTATTATTAGCAGTGACCTTTTGAGGGTTAACTGATAAATAAGGAGTAAATGCATAAGGAGCTGTATACATTTCACGATAATCAACAACTGGATTAGTGAATCTTGAATTTTCATTTAAAAATGTATCTTTAGTATTACAAGTTGCTGGAGTAGCACCATTATTATTCATATATTCAGTATTTGTTCTACCTCTATCGTTGTTTAATTCATAAGTTCTATTCATAACACGATTTTCAATATCAGCTTTTTGTCCTAAATTTAAAGTAGCTCCATCAAATGGTCTTGTCATTTGAGAAATAGCCGGACCTGAACCAGGTAAACCATAGCATGAAGCTGTATTTTCTTTAACAGTTTGATCTAATAAAAGTAAATTAGCATCTTTATTAGCTTTATCAAATAATGATTGTTCAACTGGATCGTATATAACACGAGTGCTTAAGTTAGCCATATATATAATATAATATAAAATAAAAATATTTTATATTTTAATATATTTTTTAAATATTTACATTTCAGTTGGAAAAACTGATTTTTTTAAATCATCCATATATTTATTACCAGTTGATTTATCAATAAATGAACCATCAGTAAGTGTTCTTTCACATAAATATGGAGGTGAATAATTTAATACATCAGCGATTTTATCATTCTTTTGGTATTGTGTTTTAGGATCTCTTGTTACTTTGCGATTAATACCAAATATATCATTTTCTAAATTAACACGAGCTTCATGAAGAGTTACATTAGGTTGATCCCCACAAGGAGTGCAATTTTCATGAGAATAAATATTTAACATATACGCAAGTGGTTTAACACTTTCTTTAGTTTTAACTAAAAATGTTCCTTGATCGTAGATTGAGCGGTCAGATGCCATACTATATAAAACAATTAGAAAAAACTTTTATATTTTTATTTTTAAACTAAGTTATTTTAAACCCTATGGTTAATTTTATATAATATATTGAATACAATAGTTCCTATGTAATCTTCTGTAAATAAATTATTTTGAATATAAGTATCAAATAATTTTGACATTAATATATTTTTAAAGTCTTTTTTATTATTATTTAATATATTATTCATTAAATATTTTATTTCATTTTTTAATAAAAAAATAGATGCTAAATTAAATGGGTAATTTATAAAAGGAACTAAATTAGAAAGAACTATATCTATTTTATTATGTATACATCTAACGGTTTTATATTCTTCATGATTTTCTAATTCTTCTATTAAAATAGTTCTATATGTTTTATATGATTCTTTTCCAATAAACATATGATTTAATCCTGCTATTAAATCTCTTATAGTAAATTTATCCAAGCCAATTAATTCATTTTGACTAAAAAATTTATCTAAAAATGAAAATGAATAATTTGGATCAATAGAATTTCTATCTGAATTTAAACTATTTACTATAACTAATTTTAATAATATAGCTATATCAATATCAGATTTATTTAAATAATATTTAGCATCACCTTTTCTAAAAAATAAATGTTTTTGCATATTAGCACCATGTTGTAATAAAAATGAAATCATATTTGGATCTTTTTTTAAACAAGCATAGTCTAATAATGTATGTCCATTACCATTAACTGTATCAATCATACCGCCTTTTTTTAACATTTCTTTTAAAATACCTGTATCTCCTATATCAATAGAATGATGAAGAACAGTATTACCGTGTTCATTAATTTCCCTAAAATTAATATGATCTATTTTTTTTATTCCATTTAAATCATTTTTTGTTATTATATCAAAAATATTATTTGTATTTTTAATATATTTTATACATTCTGCTTCAGTGGTTTCTGCTATTTTTTTAAATTGTTCATTGTTATTTAATTTTTTAAATTCAGTTAATATATTTAATGATTTCTCAAATAATTCTCTAGCTTTATCTTTATCACCTTCAAATTGATTTTTACCTTGAACATATAATTTCAAGGCATTTTTTAATATATTCTCTTCATCCATTATGTTTATTTATAAATATATTTATAAATATATATATAAATAATAACCGAATTATGTAAAAATAATAATTAATACATTCCAATTTTAAATTCATTTTTATTTTTAGGATTATTATCAATATTTTGGTAAACTGGTTCATTTTTATAATAAGCAAGTCTATCTATATTAAAAGTATTATCTGCATTTAAAACACATTGATAACCTGTTTCTCTGCATCTTGCTGGATTAGAAAATAAATAATGAGCAAAACCTGATATATCAGGATAAGATGTTGTTACTGGCTGAGTATTAAAATTGTATTTAACTGTCTCATTAACTTCTGTAAATGTAGTAGCATAACAAGCTTGTTTTCTAATACGAGGATCAAAAGGTAAAAAGTTTCCCATTGGGTTAAATAAATTAGGATTATAACATTTCTCCATTATTATAATTTATAAATTAAAAATTGATTATCGTCGGACGTTCAAAACAAAAACTGATTATCGTCGGACGTTCAAAACAAAAACTTAAAGTTTTTTTTTGATAAACGTCGACGCAAATCAAAACTTATTTATTATATCTATTTTAACAAAAAGTTAAAATAGATATCCAAAATAAAAATTGATTATATTTAAATATAAACATTGATTGATTTATATTTAATAATGAATGAATCTTGGGTTGAAAAATTTAGACCAAATAATTTAAATGAAGTGGAATCTCAGGAAGAAATTATATTTTCATTAAAAAATTGTATTAAAACAAAAAACATTCCACATTTATTATTTTTTGGTCCTTCAGGATGTGGTAAAACATCTACTATTTTAGCATTAGCTAAAGAAATCTTTGGAGAAAAATATTGGAGTGATCGTGTTATTGAATTAAATGCATCTGATGAAAGAGGTATTAAAGTTGTTAGAGAAAAAATTAAACGTTATGCAATGAATAGTGTTAGTCTTGATCCAAAAATACCTCCATGGAAAATTATAATTTTAGACGAAGCTGATAACATGACATCTGATTCACAATTTGCATTACGTAAAATTATGGAAGATTATTCAAAAGTAACTAGATTTTGTATTATTTGTAATTATCATAATAAAATAATTGATCCTATTGTATCTCGTTGTAGTTTATATAGATTTAAACCTATTCCTAAAGAATTTATTTGTAAAAAATTAAAAGATATTTGTATTAAAGAAGGCACATTAATATCAGATAAAAATATAAATCAAGTTGAGGAATTATCTCGAGGTGATATGAGAAAAGCTATTAATTTTCTTCAAAGATGTAGAAATTTTAAAGATTTTATTATTAATGAAAAAGAAACAAATAAAATAAATGAAGATTTAATTGATATTATTTCTGGATTAATTCCTAATAAAATATTTATAGATTTTATTGAAAACTGTTTAGAAGGTTATATGGATAAAGCTGATGAATATATTAAATATTTTTATAATAATTCATATTCATTAACAGTAATGATTCCATATTTTTTAGATTATATAATTCATCATAAAAAATTAGATGATAATATTAAATCATTAATTACACAAAAAATTTTAAGTATAGATAATAATTTACTTAGCGGATGTGATGAAAATATACAATATAATAGATTAGCTTATAGTTTAATGTATTATAATAAATAGAATTTTTACTAATTTTTAATCAGGATTGCTATTATTTATGATATTTGATACATAAAAACATTTATAAGCATTGATCAAGTGCCATATACTGTGATTAAATTGATAATATGTGTTATATGAAATCTGTTTATTTAATAAAAAACTAAGTGAATTACTTAGCATAATTTTATATAATACCATTTTATTTGTGTTATGTGAGTTTCAAAAATAATTACATTATTTTTGAAACTTCGCTAACAGTTATGGGTTTGCAGTTCAAAAGTGCTACTTTTGAACTGCACATTACCCATTTGTATATTTATATCCCATATATATATCATATAAAAACCATATTCCGGCAAAACTATAATCAAGAAAATTTATGATTCTATTTGACTCTTTATATGCATGATATAATATAGATAATGTTGTAGATAAAATTGATTACGAGATTTAATTTCCAAAGGAAATTAAATCTTGTGTAATCGTGTTTATGAGAATATTCAAAATCTTTAAAGATTTTGAATAGCCATAAAAATAATTATATTTATATAACCATAAGTATATTTATTATAGTATTTAATAAGTGGTAAAATACTAAAAAAATGAGGGAGTGTTGATATAATTAAATACATTAAATATAATAAATTTATTTTTATTTAAAGATCTTTTTATATTTTTGTTCTAAAGATGAATACTGTTATTTATAAATTTTTAGATATATATAAAATCAAAGAAGACTTTAAATTATAAATAAAAAATATAGTAAAATCATTAATACACAAATAAAAATTGATCGGGTGATATGTTTTTACAAAGTAAAAACACATCTTTCCCGATTAAAAATTATAAAACCATACCTTTAGGTATGGTTTTATAAAAATTGATATATTTATTTAAAAAAAATATTAATAATAAATATAATGTCTTTAAAAAAAACAGTAATTAAATATATTATCACTGGACTGCATATGTTTAAAATACCTATTATAAATATTATACCAATTGGTGATATTGAAATTAAAATTACTTTTCCTAATATTAATGATAATAATACATGGTCAATTTCTACTAATAATAAAATAACTATTACTCAAAAATGTATATTTAATACTAATGATGTGAATTTAATTATAAATGAAACTATATTAGGCACAAAAGATGAATTTTATAATAATGGAACTATTATTATAACTGGCGAATGCACTATTGAAGAATCACATTATATGTATTATGATCAATAACAACAATAGATTGATTTGTGTTATATTTGAATTGCAAGTTACCCATTTAATGAATAGTCATACAAATTGATTAACGTGGCGCGTTAATAAACGCCCACGAATATCAAAGGTTATTAAATTATATAGAATTTTATTAATAAAATTCTATATCATTAATAAAATTTGATTGCCTATCTTAAACTAAATACAACCATAGGTTGTATTTAGTTTAATTAGATGGCAATACGTTTTTTATGAAAATATTCAATTTACTTTGTAAATTGAATAGTCATAAAATTTGATTAATTTATATTTAAAAATGTAATACCTATAAATATAAATTAATAATGATCTGGATAGAGAAATATAGACCTGATAATTTTGATGATATTGTTGGTCAAGATAAAAATATATCAATGATTAATAAAATGATTGACGGTGGATCATTTCCTCATTTATTATTACATGGCAAATCAGGAACTGGTAAAACATCTACTATTATGAATATTGCAAACAAATTATATGGAAAGAATAAAGCATTTATGATGATTAGATTAGATGCATCTGATGATCGTGGTATTAATACAGTTCGTGAAGAAATTAAAGGGTTTGCTGAAAAGATGACACCATTTAATAATGGTATTAAATTAATTATATTAGATGAAGCTGATAGTATGACATTTGATGCACAATTTGCATTGCGAAGAATTATCGAAAAATATTCAGATGATACACGTTTTTGTATTATTTGTAATTATATGAATAAAATTATTGCACCAATAAAATCTAGGTGTGTAAATTTAAGATTTTATCCAATTGAAAAAAGTATTATTGTTGAAAGACTTAAATATATTTGTAAATGTGAAAATTTAAAATATGAATCAAATAGTTTAGAATCAATTGCAATTATTGCAAATGGTGATTTACGAAAAGCTATTAATATTCTACAGAGTTTAAGCATGATGGGTAAAAAAATAAATATTCAATCATGTTATAATTCAGCAGGTATACCTTCTCCTGAAATTATTAAAGAATTATATGATATTTTAATTAATAAAAGTATTAATTTTGAAAAATGTTATGATTATATTTATAAAAATATAATACAAGAAGGATATACATTAAGCTTTTTAATACAAGAATTAAATAAAATTATTATTGAAAATAATATTAATAATAATACTAATAGATATATAATTGAATTAGCTGAATTAGAATATAATGTTTCTCAATCTATATTTAATGATATGTATATGGTTGGATTGATTGCTATATTTAAAAAAAATTAATTTAAAAATCATAAAAATTGATCGAGTGTAATAGTTTTCACAAGTGAAAACTATGACATTCTCGATTAAAAATAATAAAAATTGATAATAATACTTAATATTAATAATAATTCATATAATAAATGAATATTGAACCAATTACAATTAATATTAATAATGTTGATTATAATATTTATGAATCAAATAATCAATATTATTGTAAATCTACTCAAACAGAAGATATAGTTGAAAAAATTAATATTATGTTATCAAAATTAAATAAAAAAAATATACAATTAATAACAGATATAATTAATCAATGTTTATCTTTAACCACAGTAGAATATGATTTTTTAGAAAATATTGATCAATATTATATATTTTCAAACAATATAATTAGTAAATATAAAATAAATAAGACAGATTTATTAAATAATTATAAAATTAAAAATGATACCAAAAATATAATTAATATACCAACACAATTATTATTAAACAAAAAACAATTATTCGATATGTTAATTAATGAGATTGAAAAAATTAATTCAAATTTATCATATTCTCATTATATTGTTGTAAATAATTCTGATATATTTAATATATCAATTCGATTTGTATATAATGAAGGTGAATTAAGTAATAAATTAAGTAGTCTTAAAGATAAATATTTTGAATTAAATCTTCAATTATCTAAATATTATCCTTTTCTTCCTCCAAAAGTATCTTATGTTAAACCAAGAATAAATTTAAATTTAGTATCTAATATATTAAATTTAGATTTATGGAATATTAAAAATTGGAATTATTCAATTACATTAGAATGGATTGTTACTAATTTGGGTAATGTTTTAGAACCATTATTCAATAAATATTTAGAATTGGATAAAGATTTTAATTTTCTTGAATTAAAATTAATTGAGTTAAATACTATTACTAAATATATTAATTACAAACCAATTCTATTAGAATTAAAATTTACTAAAATAGATTCTAAAGATAAATCATCTGGTGTTGGATATGGAACTAGTAAAGATGCTAAATGGGATATTAGTAATTATATAGATTCAACAAAAACAAAAAATCAATATATTATAAATATTTTAACTGAAATGAATAATTATATTATTAATAATGAATATACATTAAATGATCAATTTATTGAATATTTATTAAATGAAATTAATATTAGTATACTTGAATTTAATAATAATATTGATTTGTTCAAAATTATTATTAATATTTTTGATAATATTGAAAGTAAGCTTAATATTAAATATATTGAACTTTTTATTAAAAATATTAATAATTTAGTTAGTTCTATTAATCATATTATTAAACTTAAAAATGATGCAGAACCTATTCATTTTTATATTGATGATGTATATAATAAATATAAAAAATATATAGTAGCTGAAGCTAAAGAAGAATTATTAGATGAAAAAGATAAATATATACAAATGGTAAAAGAACAATCATGTGATTCAATTGATTTGACACAAGATCATCTGTTTTATAAACATAAATCATTAAGTATTTCACCTAAAACTATTTCTCGTATTTTATTTGAATTAAATACATTAAATAAAGATTTACCTATTAATTGGGATTCAAGTATTGTTATGCGTATTATTGATTCTAATTTAAATTTATTCTCTTTTATTATTACAGGGCCAAAAGACACACCTTATCATAATGGTTTATTTGAATTCCATGCATATATTCCAGATGGTTATCCTAATGTTATTCCACAAGTATTATTAAAAACAACAGATAATAATCGTGTTAGATTTAATCCTAATTTATATGCAAATGGTAAAGTATGTTTATCACTTTTAGGAACTTGGTCTGGTGAAAAAGGAGAATCTTGGATTCCAGAAATATCAACATTTTATCAAGTTCTTATTTCAATTCAATCATTAATTTTAGTAGAACAACCATATTTTAATGAACCTGGATATGAACGTGAATTAAATACACCACAAGGAAAAATTAAAAGTTATAATTATAATGATAATATTAGATATGAAACTGTTCAGGTAGCAATGATAAATATGATACAAAATCCACCAAAAGGATATGAAGATTTTATATCTGAATATTTTAAATATAAGAAAAATGAAATTTTAGAAACAGTTAAAATATGGTGTGATGAAAGTAATACAAAGGAAAGATTTGAAAAAATATATAATAATTTAAAAATTATTTTGGCGTAAGAATTTAACATAGTTAGAACCAAAGGTTCATCTGGCGCGATGACTATCCAGATTAAAAACTTTAGGTTTTGTTAAATAAAAAATATATTAAATAAAATCTAAGTTAATTTATATAATATGGGTATTGAAACATTTGTTAATCAATATGTTAATTTATACAATCCTAATAAGAAAAAAGAGAATTTTGGAGATGAAAATTCTAAAACTGAAGATAAATCAAATTTAATATTTATTTTATGGATATTACTTATCATTTATGCTGTTTATTTATCATGGAAATGCAATGGTAAAAAATTAGAATTAATCCATTTATTATTTGCTTTAATGTGTGCCCCAGTATACATTTTATACCAATTAGCTTCTAACGGATTATCTTGTTAAATTTACTTGAAAATTTATTTTATATTTCTTATAATAATGATTATAAATATTATAAGAATCTTTCATTTTTGTATTTTATTATTTTTATTATTTTCTCCATTTTATTCACAAAAAATGTTATTATTTAGTATTGCTTTAATTATATATATATTTTACAAATGGAAAATAGATGGGTCATGTTTTTTAACTAAAGTCGAATATTATATATCAGGTGAAAAAGAAGAAAAAGGATTTATTTATAGATTAATTAACCCATTTTTAAATATAGAAGAATATTCATTTCATAAAAAATTAGAAGCATTTACTATAATATGGTTAATTTTTTTATTAATAATATATTTTATAAAATATAAATAATATTAATGATTATTATATGCAAAGATGATAAAACAAATAAACAATTAGAAAAATATATAATTGATTTTATTAAATTAGATGGAGATAAAATAATAGGTATTGATTTTGAATTTAATAGAATTAATAATAAAAGACAAATTGCATTATGTCAAATGAACTTTGAAAGGTCAAAAAAATCAGATATATTCTTATTTTATCCACCAAATATTAAAATAAGTTTATTAAAAAAATTATTAACTACTGATAATATAATAAAAATTTTACATGGAGGAGAATCATTAGATATTCCATATTTATTTAATAATATTATAAAAGAATCAAAAAAAGAATTTTGTAATAATTTATTTGATACAAGATATATGTGTGAATATTATAATTCAGTTAATAATTTAGAAAGTAAATGTAAAATATATGAATTATTATTAAATATGAAAGTAATAAATAAAAATAGATATAATGATCTAATGAAAAATGATAAAAAATTAGGCGATATTTGGAATATTTTAATTGATGTAAAAAATATGTCAAAAGAATTAGTAGAATATTGTATAAATGATGTTAAATATTTACCTGATCTTTATAGAAAATTTCCAAAGAATGAGATGTATAATAAAATAATACCATCTATAGCAAATATAAATTTTATACTCCGAAATAATAATTCAAAAAATAACTTGGATTATCTATTTACAAATATATCAAAATATAATTTAACAAAATATTATGAAAATTATAATTATATTGATGTTTATAATACTATTTTTTATTGGCTTATGACAATTGATAATTTTTATCATTTATATTCTATTAATTATTTTAAAAAAATATTAGAAGTAATGATTAAAAATATATTATATCATAAATTAAATAATAAAATAGTAATAGAATCAAAGGAAGCATTGATCCTTTTTAAAATACCTTATCAAATATTTATTCAAAATATAATAAATGAAATTATATAAAAGAAGACATGGAATTATGTGCAGTAGAACCAAAGATATTAGCAAAGATTCAAAACACATATTTTAATATCAAAGTGTAAACCTTAAGTTTGTAACTTGAATGTGTTCGATTTTATTTAAAGATTTATTTACATAGTATTATTAAGAATATAAATATGCCTAACAAAGAATCAAATGAAACTCAAACTCTCCGTCAACGTAGCAAAGCTGGTCGCACTCTTCTTGTTAAACCAACAGGCACTTTCGACGCCTCTATCCTAAAGGATCTTGCTGGTTGCACTGCAACTCATCATACTGATAAATCTAACTCTTATTTTTTAACTTTTACTACACCAAAGGATGCGCTTGCTGCACTTAAACAAATTAAAACAAAGGCAACAACAAAGGTGTTAATTAAATTTGCTAAATATCAAGTATTTTTTAAAATCGAAGGTCTTAAAGAAGAATCTGACTATAATACAGTTAAAGCGACTCATATGAAACAAATTTCAGATCTCGGTGGTAATGTTCTTTATTACCGTCTTTACCGTAAAGACAATCATTATATTGGTTGTGGTGATTTTACGATTGATACCAAAGAATGTTTTGACAAACTAGTAAATCAAGATTCTGAATTTAAGAAATTTAATCTTGAAAATGATATTTCTGGTATTTATTATCGTTACAAGAAAACAGAAAATCAAGAAAAGAAATCAGATTAAATTAACAATAGAATTATTATTTGAATTTAATACATCCATATTATTAATATTATAATATTTTAAAGTTTTATTATCTTTAAGATTTATTTTTTTGAAATATATGTTATTTTTTATAAATAACATATCTTTTAGTTCACCAATAGTAGAACTTTTACTAATTAATGGTGTAATTTTTTTTGAATTATTAATATTAATAATTATATTAATATATTCTTTATTAAACATTATTTGATAAATATTATTTTCATTCCAATCATTAAATTCGGAGTCAAGTTCTACACCATCATCATACCAATTATAATAAGACCAAACTCCTAAATCTTTAATCATTTTACAACCTACATTTAATGTTATATTAATATAATTATTAGTTTGATCAAAACCTTCCATATGAATAATCATATTATTAATAATATGGAAAAAATTAATTTTGAAATTAATTTTGAATTATACTAAATAATCTATTACAAATTTTAGTATTATCAAAGTCATCTGTTATATTTTGTAATGTAAATTTTTTATTATATATTTTTCTTTTGTCAGTATTACCTAAAACATATAATGCTTCCTTTAATGTTTTTATCTCATCAATCATTTTATGTGTATGAAATGGCAAACCATTAAATTGTGATATTTTATTTTTATAGGCTTCATATACATCTTCTTTAGAAGCAGTCATTCCAATTTCTAATATTTCATAATAATTTTTCATTAAAACATATAATATTATTTTTTTTATAAAAACGATTATGAAAATGGATAGTGTGCAAAAATGTTAGCGAATGTAATTAAATTAACAAATTATTTAGTAAATATGCCTTTATCTTTTTTATTTGAAGATTTTGAATCGCCATAATAAATTCAACCATATGGTTGAATTTATTATTAGAAAAATTGATTTTAATAAACTTAAAAAAAGAATATATATATTTATAATGTTTACTGCTACACAAAAAAAAGAAATTAAAAAATTATTTGATAGTATTTCAAAAGATGAAGAATTTGAAATTATGTTTAATAATTACAGATCAGATAATATTTTATCATTAATTGATTTTATGAATGTTTTAAAATATATTAAATATATAAATGAAAATAAACATTTAGAATTAATTGAAACTATTAGTTTAGATATAATTTATGAAGATTATCGTATATCAATTAATGAATTAGATAATATTAATAATATATTAGGTTTGTTATATCAAAGAAAGAATAATAATATTATTAATATTATTGTTTCACAATATTTAGATAAAGATGGTTTTAAATTAATTCAAAAAATAAAAGATAAAAGTAATATAATTGATATTAATGATTTTGATATCCGTGTGCGTAAATCAAAAGAGATTGATGTAACAGATGAATCTAAAATAAAATTATTAACAAAAATTTCATTAGAAGATTCTAATAAAGTTCATTTCCGTTTTAAACAACGTATAACATTAAAATTTACAGATGAGATTTTTATTGATATGACAATTGTAAAATCAAATAATGATATTAATAATCTAATGTCATCTACTAATAATTATGAAATTGAAGTTGAATATATGCCAAAAAATAAATCAAACACAGATAATTTAAATAAAATATTAGATCAAGTTGAACAAATTAAGAAAGTTATGTCAAATAGTGATATATTAATTACTAAAGATATTGAAGAAGAAGTTATTCGTAAATATAAAAGTTTAACTTATGGAAATACTTTTGAAGGTGCTAATATTTTATATAGTATGCAACCTATTTCAGCTGAAGTTCAACATATTATTGACTATATTCCTAATAAATATTCAGTTACAGATAAAGCTGATGGTGAAAAATATCAATTATTTATTCATAAAGGTGATACTTTTTTAATTTCAAATAATTTACATGTAATTAAAACTAAAATGAATATAAAAGATATGGATAATACAATTATTGAAGGAGAATTAATCCATTTAGTTGATAAAAAAGTATATATATTTATGATGTTTGATTGTTTATATTTCAAAAATGAAGATATTAGATCTAAACCCTTATTAACAACTCGTCTTAAATATTTAGAAAAATTATGTAATAGTATAGATATTAAACCATATATAAATAAAGAATATGAAGGTAAATATAATTTAGATAAAATTAAAGAACATTATATTAAAAATATTAGTGATTTTTATACTGAATTAAATAAAGAAATTAATAAATTAAAACAGAATGATATACTTTTATATCCTAAATTATTTTTATTTCCATCTGGTGGTAATTCTTCTGAAGTATTTTTATTTTCAGATATAGTTTGGAATAATTGCACTAAATCTACAAATATTAATTGTCCTTATTTATTAGATGGTATTATTCTTACACCTATTGAACAAAAATATAGTCGTGAACGTAAAGAACAAAAACATGCTATTTATAAATACAAACCACCACATACTAATTCATTAGATGTATATATTACATTTGAAAAGAACAAAGAAACAGGTGGTTATATGGATATTTTTGATAATTCTATACCAAATAAATTAGAAAATAAAACATTTCGTATTATTAATCTTTTTGTAGGTGAAATTGTAGGTGGACGTGAACAACCTGCTCCATTTATGAAAGAAATGAATAATCATATTATCTATATGCCTTTAATTAATGGTCATGTTCGTGATATTGAAGGAAATATAGTTCAAGATAAAACAGTTATTGAAGTTGTTTATACAAATGATACAACAATGCCTCATCCTTATAGATGGCAGATATTAAAAACACGTTGGGATAAAACTGAATCAGTTATTCGCAATAATGTTCGTTATGGTAATAATAAAGATATTGCTGAAAAAGTATGGAAATCTATGATTGAATCGGTAACTATTGATGAAATTAGTAATTTAGCTAATCCAAAGAATTATGATATGCAAATGAAACTATTATCATCACGCTTAGATAGTAGTATTATTAATAGTCAAAAGAAACAAGATATTTATTATCAAAAGATTACCAATCTTCTTAAGAAAATGCGTGAATTTAATAACTGGATCAAATCTATTATTATTTATACTTATTGTTCTCCTATGCCAATTTCTCCTGGTGGAAAAATTGTTCGTCAGAATATTTTAGATATTGGATGCGGTCGCGGTGGTGATATTTTAAAAATGTATCATGCTCGTATTGGTGAATATGTTGGTATTGATGTTGATTTTGAAGGTATTTATAGTGCAACAGATGGTGCAATTAGTCGTTATAATTTTCTTAAAAGTAAATTTCCTGATTTTGGTAAAGTAACATTTATTCAAGCAGATGGTGGTGTTATGTTAGATGCGGAGCATCAAAATAAAGCTATATCTAATTTATCAAAAGAAAATATAGCTGCATTAAATAAAGTATTTACAAAAGATAGAAAATTTGATATTTTTAATTCTCAATTTGCAATTCATTATTTATTTGCGAATCAAACAACAATTGATAATTTTATTCATAATGTTAAAACATATCTTAAGAAAGATGGTTATATTTTATTAACATTATTTGATCCTGAACGTATTGTATCATTATTTGATGATTCAGGTAGAATTACAAGTTTTTATACAGACGATGATGGTAAACGTAATATATTATATGAAATTGTTCGTAAATATAAAGATAATTTAACTGATACATATGGTCAATCAATTGATGTTCATATGAGTTGGATTAGTGAAGAAGGAAAATATATTGAAGAATATCTAGTAACAAAAGAATTATTAGTAGAAACAATGAAAAAAGCAGATTGTCAATTATTAGACACTGATTTATTTTCAAATATTTACAATATAAATAAACCATATTTTAAGGATGTAATTCAATATGAAGAAAATCCTAAAAATAAACAATTCTATGAGAAAGTAGCAGAATTCTATGGTGATTTAAAAGGTGCTGATAAAGAAAGTCGTAATTGGGCATTCTTATTTAGATATTATGTTTTTAAGAAAAATTAATTTAATTAAGTGTAATTGGAACTAAAGGATATGTGTAATTAGTGTTAAGTAAAACAAATGATGAAACAGTTGGGTATAATGTAGGAAAATAAACGGTATCCATTTTGTATAAAAGAGGATCATAATACATGTAATAGAATGGCTGTGTTGTTACTGGAACATATGATTTAGCTTCACGGTAGAAATCATCCGAATCACTGTCAAAATCACCTAAACTACGTTCTGATGAACGACGTTCTGATGATCTACGTGAGCCACGACGTGATCCACGTCTCTTAGCACCGCCATTGTAACGACCTTTAAAATTTTCAAAATTATTAAGATATTGTTCAAGTGCTTCATTTTCACCTTTAATTTCAAAAGGTTTAATATTGTAATCAACAGATTCATTTGTTTTTTTTTCCTTTACTTCAAAATGATAAAATTTACCTTTACCACCTTTTTGGATAGTAAAATAAAATCTAGGAACACTGTTATTAAAGTTTTCAGATAAATTTTTATAGAATACTTTAGCAGCTTCAATTGAATTTTTAGCATCAAGTTTGGTTTCAAATTCACCTTTAATGTATGGGTTTACGAGTTTGTATGTATTAGGCATTATATATATTAATTTAGATATTTATTTCAAAAAATAGAATTTAATTTTTTATAAAAAATTAATTACAATATTATTTCAAAATGCAAAATATATAATAAGTAATAAATAAAATTTTAAAATTTTATAACCAAACAAAGTAGATATAAAAAATTTATTTCAAATAAATTTTTTATATATAAAAATATTGATATTAAATTAGGTTAAAGGTAAAAATATTATTATAAACATATATGGTATGCGTATTTGAACTTAAAACAACTTTAACTGTTCATATAAGAACTTTATTTGATTCATTAAATCCTTTATTAACAGATATTAATATTCATTTTTATCCAAATGTTATTAAAGGATCTTCAGGAGAAGAAGATAAAGTCGGAGGTGTTATAATTAAAGAAGTTAATAAAACAAGTAGTATTCTAATTCATTGTAAATTAGATGCTGATAAATTTGATTCATATTATTATAATTATAAAAATGATAAATTAACAATAGGTATCAATTTAAGCAATTTTCTTAAATGTATTAAATGTATGACAAATTGCGATACAATGACATGGAAAATTGATGATGATGATATTAATAAGTTAATTATGATTTTAGAAAGTTCAAATGAAAAGAAAACATTTAAAATAAATTTAATGGATCTTGAAGATACTGATTATGAAATAGAACCTGTTAAATTTCCTTATCAAATTATTATGCCTACACAGGATTTTCAAAACTATTGTAAAAATATGAGTAGTGCTACAGATAAAATGGATATGAAATGTTTAGCAAATACATTATTTATGTCAGGAACTGGAGAATTAGGTGTTATTGAATTTGAATTAACTGCTACTAATGTAAGTTCTGGATTAGTAATAAAAAAGAATTCAACTAATTCAAATGAAATAGTGCAAGGAACATTTGAATTAAAATATTTAATTATATTTACTAGATGTTCTAATTTATGTAGTCATGTATCTTTATTTTTAAAAAATACATATCCAATTATAATTGAATATCAAGTAGCAACTTTAGGTAAAATTAAATTTGCTTTATCGCCTTGTAAAAAAATGGATTAAATATAATTAATTAAATTTAGTTCTAATTAACCATAGTTCACAAGCTATGAACAACGGTTAATTTTCTGCCATATGAGCAATATAAATAATTTCAGTCCCCCATTTTTTTAATATATTTTTATTTATATATTTAATACTATTTTTGTTACTATCATCATTCCATATTTTAACAACACATGTATTATTTTTCTTTACAGCAACTGATAATCCTAAAACAGTAGTATCAGTTACTAATTCATTTGTTACAATTAATACTGATAAATCTTCCCATAATTCCCCAACCATACTATCAATGACTTTAAAAGACCAACAACCTCCTTTAATATTAGCTTCATCTTCCCAAATAGGTTGAATATCATTTTTCATTAAAAAAAAATGTTTAGTTGTAATACCTCCAAACGAATCAATATTATTATAAAATTTCCAAAAATCAATTCCATTATCAATTTTATAAATTTGTTTATAACCATCAATTGTCCAATTATCTTTAATGTGATGATACCAAATATTCCATGTATCAGTAAATTTCATATCTATTTATATATATTATACTTTTTATATTTAAATTAATTTGCTAACAGAATTTAATTTGTAAAATTAATTATATGTCTCAATTATTTAATATATTAGTTATATTAATAATTGTTTTATTTATTTACTATTTATTATATTTTTTGAAAGAACAAATGTTTTATTTTGTTTTATTTAATAGGGGTATAATTAATCCTGATATAAAATGGTGGGAAATAAATGATCAAGTATTCAAAAAACATACATTTTCTAATTATGTAAATAAATATAGTCATGGAAATTATAATAAAAATATATTAGGTAGAAATTATATTATAGTTAATAAATTAGATCAAGTTAAGGAAATATTATTTAATTCACCTAATAGATATAAAAGAGGTAATCTTAAATATAATTTTTTTAGAACATTTATGCCTGATAATATAGGTGTTACATATGATACTAAAATTTGGAGAGAAAGAAGAACATTAAATGAATACATACTTGATACAAGTATTATTCATTCAAGTATAATTGATACTCATAAAGATGAAATAAAAAATATAGTTAAAACTATTGGACAATTACATTCTAGGGATGATTGTGTTAAATTAAGTCATACTATAACAAAATTATTATTATTTGGCCATACAAATGTATCTGATGAAATATTTGATTTAATTTATACACCAACTACAATTGAATTAATATTTAAAACTGGAGATCATGTGAAAGCTATACATAATAGATGGAGATATATTTTAAAAACAACTGAAATTAAAGATAATTCATTAATTGGAAAATTAAAAAAAAATAATAATTTAGATCATGATGATATTATTGATCAAATACCTCATTGGGTGTTTCCTATAAATGGATCAATTAGTATTACTCTTCCAAGATTATTATTATTAGAATCATTACATTCAGATAATTCTTCTATAAGAAGTAAAATTTTAGAAACTGTTAGATTATATAATCCAGTTGTTACTTTATTTAGATTAGATGAACAAACTGGAAAAGAATATTTAATATTAATACAAATGTTTTTAAGAAACTGTGAATATTTTAATAATCCTCATACCTATAATCCATCTAGATTTGAAAATAATAAAATAGAACATGAATTATATTGTTTGATGTTTTCTCAAGGGCCTCAAATATGTCCCGGAAAAAATTTAATATTATATTTATTAGAAATTTTATATGAAGAATGTAAACCATATTTTAAATCAAATATTAAATTAGATACAAATGATTTACCTGATAATTTAAATCCATTTAAACTTTTCTAAATATAAATAATAATGGAAAATATTACTATATTTCAAAATGATAGATTTATTAAATATTATTATTTTAATACTAATAATCAATTTATTTATGGGAAAAATTAATACTCAAAATAATGGCATGTCCTATTAACTTTATAAAAATTACACTAAAATCAAACTTTGTTTGGTTTTATAAAAATTTATTATCATTGGACGCCCTAAACAAATATCCAAAATAAAAATTGTTCTGACTCTCCAGATTAAAAATTATTTCTTATATTGAATTTTCAAAGAAAATTCAATATCCAAAATAAAAATTGATTATAAATTATGTAAATAATTATGTAATTTATAATTAATGGATATTCAATTTGATCAGATTTTATATATGGGAGCATTGTTGCATATTGATATGGTTAATTATTTCCCAAAATGTAAAAAATTTATATTAATTGATATTGAACCAAGAAATGAATTTGATGATTTATATGATGATAGATTATTTAGAGAAGATTTTGTTCCAAAATTAATAAATAAATTTACTACTAATAATTTTATTATTACAAGTATTACAAAATTAGATAATACTTATCATAAAAAATTTAATATACAAGAAAAGCCTTATTTAAATCCTCATTTAATTAAAGCTTATAATTATACTACAAATGTTCAAATAAAATATTATATATCTACTAATATTCTATTTAATATGAATGATGAATTAAAAAATGATATTCATAATTGTAATGGACTTTATATTGCTGGATATTTACCAAATGATTATTTATTCACTTTATTAAATAAAGATATTATATTAATTGGTGATAATAAGACAATTTATGAAGATATAATTAATTATAATTTTAAGAATTATTATTTAGTATATAGAAATGAAAATGATCAATTTATTAAATATTACAATTATAACACAATGAAACCATTTATTTATGGAAAGAATTAATTTATTAATTTTTAATATTTAATACTGATGTTATTATTGGAATTAAAAATATTAAATTATTATTATTATTTGTAATTATTCCAATTGATCCCCATATGAATGTTAATAACATAGGTATAACTGCTTTTCCAAAATGTTTCTTAATTATAAAAGGTATAATTGATAATAATGCAACTACTAATATTTTAATTATATCTTGTGACATAATTTTATTATTTAAAAATAATATAGACAAGTTAAGAAGAGCTGCTATTATTACCCATGCAGTATATATACCAAATGTATATATTAATACCTTATTTACATTTGCTTTATTTAATTCAGTTGTAATTATAATTAAAATATAAGCTAAAACTATTAATATTAAACTGGATAATACTAAATTTTTACCCCATGTATATAACCATAAAATATTTAATATAGCTGAAATTATAAATAAATTCAATATACTACCATGTTTTGTTTTAATTTCTAATATTTCTTTATAATAAACAAATGTTACATAGAGTAATAACATATAAATTAATCCCCATATTCCAAAAGTAAATGGTTTTGGAGTAATATTCATTTTATAACTATCACTAACATTTTTAACATTTTTACCTACAATATAATTACCAAATATTGTAAATAAAGTAATTATAACTGGAATAAATCTTTCCATATATAAATATAATTAGATTTTTTTTTCATATAGATAGTGCCAAAAACTAAAAGATGTTAATAAATATAATTTTGTTATCTCAATAATAAAAATTGATCTTATTAATCTTAAAATATATAAACCTAAACTATTAATATATATAATGGAATTTGCTCAACAAGATTTAAAAAAATTAGAACGATTATATTTTAAACAACCTAATATTTTATATGAACATTTATTTAGTTCATATCATCAATTAATTGAAGAGATTATTCCCTATAGTTTAATAAAAGAAAATAATTACTTTTATGAAAAAGTAGAACAAAATAATATATATTTACACGGTTTTAAATGTAGTAATATTCGTATTAAACCCCCAACTAGTCCTTCTAGTCCTGATTTACTTTCACCAAAAGAAGCCCGTAAAAAACATTTAAAATATTTTACAACAATTATTGCAGATGTTCAGCAATTTGTAGAAAAAGAAGATATGTCAACAGGTGATAAAACTATCAATTTAATTGGAGATATGGAAAAAAATGTATCTATTGGTAGTATTCCAATTATGGTTAAATCTAAATATTGCACTACTAATATTAAACAAGATTTATTAGGTGAGTGTAAATTTGAACCAGGTGGTTATTTCATTGTAACTGGTCAAGAAAAAGTAGTAATGAGTATTGAAAAGATGGTTGATAATAAAATATTAGTATTTGGAAAATCAGATCCAACTGCATTTATGGGAAAAGGATTTATTGCTCATATTAATTCCCGTGTGGATGATTGGTCAGATAATCTTCAAATTATTAATATTAAATTTAATAAAGCTGGTAATATGTTATTATCTAATTCTCAATTTAGTGATATTCCATTATTTATTATTATGCGAGCTATGGGATTAGAATCTGATATGGATATTATTGCTAATATTACTTATAATTTAGAAGATATTGAAATGTTAAATTTATTACGGCCTTCAATCACTATGTCTATAGATGAAAATGAAGTTCAAATTAAAACTAAAGAAGAGGCAATTAATTATTTAATTTCAAAACTTAAAAAGAATAAACGTATTACACAAACAGATAATAATATTGCAATTATTCAAAAGAAGATGTGGTTAGAAAAAATTTTACGTAAAGATCTACTCCCTCATTTAGGCGATGATATTTTAAAGAAGATTCGATTCTTAGGTTTAATGGCTAATAAATTACTTCAAGTTATGTTAAATCGTCGTATTCCAGATGATCGCGATGGTTTTGATAATAAACGTATTGAAACACCTGGAGTATTAATTGGTCAATTATTTAGACAAAATTGGAAAAAATCATTAAATGAAATTGGTAAGAACTTTAAACGTAAAAATCAATCTGATGAAAATCCAATTAATGTTGTAAATATGATTCGCCCTACTACTATTGAACAAGGTATTAAAACAGCAATGGCAACTGGTATTTGGGGTATGAATCGCACAAAGAAAGGTGTAGCTCAATCTCTACAACGTTTATCATGGATCTGGGCCTTATCAAATTTACGTCGTATTTTATCACCTTCTCTTGATGCATCCACTTCTAATGTTGTATCAATTCGTCATATTAATAATATTACATATGGTTTTATTTGTCCAACTCAAACACCAGAAGGTAAAAAAATTGGTATTGCAAAAAGTTTAGCTATGATGAGTAGTATTACTAATCAAAATGTAACTCAACGTGAAGTTCTTGATTCTATTTTAGAAGAATTTAAAAATTATAAACATCCATTTGAAATTGAACCAACTGAATTAAATGATTGGTCCAAGATCATTTTTAATGGTGATTGGGTTGGATGCACTAAGAGTATTATACAATTATATGATATTTTAAAAGAAAATAAGATTAAAGGTATTATTGATCGTAGCACTTCTATTTGTATGGATTTTGAAGAAAAAGAATTACGAGTATATTATGATGCTGGGAGATTAATTCGCCCATTATTGAATGTTAAAGATAATAAAGTTTTATTAACAAAAGAAATTTTAGAAGAAATTAGTGAATTAGTTACTAAAGAACCAACAAAAGGTTGGAATAAATTAATTAGTAAATATCCTGAATTAATTTTATATGAAGATATTGAAAGTTCTAAATATATTATGTTAGCTGAAAATTTTGCAGCATTAAAAGATAATGATATTAATATGAATGCTAAAATAGAAGAAAATTCAATTAATCGTTATGGTAATAATCGTTTTGTTCGTTATACTCATATGGAATTTAATCGTTGGACCATGATGGGTGAAGTTTCATGTGGTATTCCATTTATTAATCATAACTATGGAACTAAAAATATTGTTAATTTTTCACAGTCTAAACAAGGTATTGGATTATATTTAACTAACTATAAAGATCGTATGGATATTAGTCATGTTTTATATCATCCTCAACGTCCAATTGTTTCAACTGAAGGTATGGAATATAATAATATGTTAAACTTGCCAGCAGGCGAGAATGCTATTGTAGCTATTATGAGTTACACTGGGTTGATTTAGCCCATGTCAGACTGTATAAAGAGTCTGGCAAGTCCACGGCATTGTGGGCAACACTTTCAAATTGCGGGAAACTCCTAGTTTTGTATTACCACCCTTATTATGTAAATAATAAGGGGAACACGGTTAATTGCCGTTCCCAATGGTAAAAAGATACGAAACGTTGCTTTTTATAAAAGCTATAGGATAATCCGCAGCCAAGCCTCCAAATTATTCATAAAATGTGTTATGTGAGTTTCAAAAATAATGTAGTTATTTTTGAAACTTCGCTAACAGTTATGGGTTTGCAGTTCAAAAGTGCTACTTTTGAACTGCACATTACCCAAATGAATGTTTGGTGGAAGGTTCAACGACTAGATGGAAGTGGGCATTTAAATGCATATTGCATTATTTGCTTAAGGTATAGTCTAATCCCATTCGTAAGAATGCTATTGCTCAGCTATTTATATCCAATGCCTTAATATGGAATATCCATATTGGTATAAATCGCGAACCAATAGAACCATTTATCTTTTGGAAAAAATTCCAAATTATAAAAAGATTATCATTAAATAGATAATCGAGGTTGGTATAAATGACAATCAAGAAGACAGTTTAATCTTTAATCAGAGTGCTATTGACAGAGGTATTTTCCGTGTTGATAGTATGAAGAAATATCATAGTGAAATTGAGAAGAATCCTTCAACATCTCAAGATGATATTTTTATGAAACCTGATCGCAATAAGGTAACAGGTATGAAACAAGGTAATTATGATAAATTAAATGAAAAGGGTTTTGTGCCTGAAGAAATAGAAATTGATAATGAAGATATTATTATTGGTAAAGTTTCTCCTATTCAACCAACTGGTAAAAATAATAAAGTATATAAAGATAGTTCTGAAATTTTTAAAAGTAATGTTACAGGCGTAATTGATCGTGTTCATACTAATATTTTTAATAGTGATGGTTATGAACAATATAATGTTCGTGTTCGTATGGAACGTAAACCTATGATTGGTGACAAGTTTGCCAGTAACTACGGACAAAAGGGAACTCTAGGTATTGCTCTTCCACAAAAAGACATGCCATTTACCGAGGATGGTATGATTCCAGATCTAATTATGAATCCTCATGCAGTTCCATCCCGTATGACAGTTGCTCAATTAATTGAATGTATGTCTGCAAAGATTGGTGCGATTGATGGTAAATTTATGGATGGAACACCTTTTAATGATTATAATGTGCGTGATCTACCAAATATTTTAAAGAAATTAGGATATTCTCCACATGGAACAGAAACAATGTATTGTGGTATTACTGGCCGTAAAATTGATGCTCAAATTTTTATTGGACCAACATATTATATGCGTCTCAAACATATGGTTCTTGATAAAGTGCACTGTTTAACAATGGATCATGAAGTTCTTACAGATAATGGATGGAAATATTTTAATGATATTAATAATGATGATAAACTTGCAACATTAGATATTAATACTATGAATTCAACTTATAAAAATTATATTGAAAAATTACATTTTGAAAAGAAAGCAAGAATTATGTTTCATATTAAAAATGATAATATAGATACTGTTGTAACAAGCAATCATCGTTTTCCCTACATATTAGAGGGAGAAACAGAAACAAAGATTGATTGTATTGAAAATATTATTAATAATTATGATAAAAAATTATTCTTTTTTAATAAGGAAAATAAATTTGAAATTAAATTAAAAGATATTAAAGCAAATCATACAGATGAAGATGTTTTCTGTTTTACAATGAATAAAGGCACCTTTTATGTTCGTCGTAATGGAATTGAATATTGGACCGGTAATAGTCGTAGCACTGGTCCTCGTCAAGCATTAACACGTCAACCATTAGAAGGTCGTGCGCGTGCAGGTGGTTTACGTATTGGTGAGATGGAGAAAGATTCAATTGAGGCACATGGTATGGGTCAATTTACAAAAGAACGTATGATGGAAACATCTGATATTGCTAACTTTAAAGTATGCGATGATTGTGGATTTTTAGCAACTAAAGTAATTGATAAAGATTATTATGTTTGTAATCCATGCAATAATCATTCTAGAATTTCATCAGTTAATATGCCATATGCTGCTAAATTATTATTTCAAGAATTAATGAGTATAAATGTATTACCCAAGATTACCACAGAGAACAGTAAATATGATTAAAAATTGATTTAAAATTATTTAAAAAAATTAAATAAAATATAATAATGAGAGAATTATATAATAGTATTCTTAATCTAAATATTATTGATTATTTAGATTGTTGGAAATTATATATGGATTTAGTTGAGACTGAGGTAAATCCAGAAGATTGTGAATTTTATGAATGGGATTTAATTTCAAATCATGAAAACTTTTATAAATTACAAATATATTTAAAAAATATGAATGATAATATATCTATTATCATTGATATTGTTGAAAATATTATTAAAGATATAACAGAAAGAACTTTTGGATATTTTATAAATAATAATAGAGTTCATATAGATCATGGATTAGTTAAATGTATGAAATGTGGAAATATTTGGGATGGAAATGCTCAATGTTTATGTGGATTTGATTAATTTTTACGTGTTTTTGTTCTAGTTAATCTTACTTTTTCTGTTATTTTACGATTATTAATAATATGTTCAGTCATAACCATGGCTTTAGTTGAATCACCTACTAATTCAACTAGAGAATTATGTATAGTTTCTTTCTTTAATGGTTCTTTAAGTTTACTTACAGATTTTGATAATTTACCATCTTTAACAGCAATTGCTTCTTCATTTACTTCATTTAAATGTTTAATAATATTATCTTCAAATTGTTTTTTTTCATCATTTAATTCTTTTACTTTACTTCTAATTGCTCTAATATTATCATCTATCTCTAACCATTTTAAAACATTTTTTCTAAATTCTTTTGTTACTTTATGTTGAACTGTCTCTGCTGAATCTGAATCTGACATATAAATATACTTAGAAAGAATATTTATATGATTTTATAAATTTAAATAGACTCATAAACCATATTTTTATTTATGCGTTTCCAATAGTCATAGAATGTTGCGATAATGGAGCACCATAGATTGTGCTCGAATAAAATGGTGTGTAAGTTTCATTAAATTGAAGGGGGATATCACCACGAAGATCTTGCGAAGCATTGCGGTTAGTATTTGCAATCGAGTTAGTATAAAGCATGTTATCAACTAAAGGAGCGGTTAATAAATCAGTTCCTTCAATTTGAATAACATCATTTGGGCTACCATCAGCTAAACCAGTGTATTTAACAGTTGCATACATACCATCTACCATATCTTCTCCTGTTTTAAATGGGCCGGCGTTATGAGCATTATCAACAACGCCTTCGGCATTAGCAAAGTTTTCATAATTAATTGTCATATTATTTGTAAATTTTTCAGATGCTGTTGTTTGACCAGATCCTGGTAATGCAGCAGGTTGAGTTGAATTCATAGACGTAGTTACTTGTTTAGAGGCGGTAGCAACACTAGATGTTGTGCATTTTTTATCTTCATTATTCATGGTTATATAAACAATATAGGCTAAAATAAAAAGGGCAAAAACCATTAAAACTTTTGAGAGCATAATATATATATTATATTAGAAAAAATATAAATTTTTTAAATTATTTAAAAAATTTCACTATCACTAGTTTCATCATTAAATATATAATTAAATTGTTTAATTATTTTTATAGGTTTTATATTTGATTCTTCTATATCTCGAAAATATATAATAATTCTATCATTCTTATTAATATCATTTATTCCTATTTTTTTATTATTTTCATCCGATGAATTTATTATAACTGATCCATCTATAATTGGTAAAATTATATTATATTTTTTACAAATTATCATCATTGATTTATCTATAATTTTAAAATCATTTACAATTTCTAATTTTTTTTTCATTATATTTCTAAATATTTTATAGATTATAAAGAAGCGAAATGTTTTTTTAAAAAATCTTTTAATTTTAATTCTTTTGCATTTGTTAATTCTAATATAGATTTCAATAAATGTTTTTCATTTTGATTTTTATTATATTCTAATAATAATTCTATTATTATATGAATTTCTCTTATATTCCATAATTTCTTTAAAAAATCATGAATTTCATTAGAATGATTTGAATTAAATTCTTTATTTGTAAAACTTTTTGTTGTTTTTGTTGTCAAATGATAAATATATAAATCAAGAGTATGACAAATTATACTATTTTCTGGATATGATGATTTTAAATTAATTAATCCATCTTTTGCAAAATCATGTAATATATTAATTTCATTTATATCATTAAACCATTCTAAACTTTTTATTATTGGTATATATAAATTATGTAAATCTTCTCGTCCATCTCCATTTATGAATCTATATGGACCCTGTAATAAACCTGGATCTAATATAGTAACTATATTATCACCTATACTTATTTTTGTATTAGTAGGACTAAATTTTAATAAACTTAATTTTATTAAAGTTGATAATGGATCTAAAATAACATTTTTATCTTTGTTATTTGTAAATTTTAAAACTGTATGTAAAATATGTAATGCATTTGATATATAATCCATGTTTAAAATAAATAAGAATTAATTTTTATAATGATATAAAAAAATTGATATTTATTATTATTATCATTATTATTAATTTATTAATGGCTCAAGAGATTGAAACCATTTATAAATTTAACAAAGGCATTAAATCATTTGGACACAATGAAGTTACTCAAATTTTAAGAGATTTTTATTATAATTATTCAGATTCAGAAAAATTTAAACTAGTTAGTATTGGTAGTGGATCGGCTTCTATTGAACACTATAGTAAATTAGATTGTATATTAGTTGATCCAGATCCTTCTAGTTTTCATAAAAATGACCAAAGTATAGTTTTAATAAAACCACATTTTTCATATGTAGATGATTTAATTAAGAATGATCCATCTATTATAGGAAAATGTTTACTATTCTTAAATTGGTGTTGTCCAAATGATAGTGAATATGATTATGAAGCAATTATAAAACTTAAACCAATTGCAATTATGAGTATATATGAAACTTTTGAAGATGGATCTGGTTGTGCTGGCGGTGGAAAATTCTTCTTTTGGACTCAGGAAAATACAGATTATCAATTAGTCGAAGATTATGGGTTAATACCCAGTTTTGATGATATAGATGTTCCAGATATAAAAATATCTATTTGGCAAAATAAATTTGAAGATAAAAAATTAGTGTTTAAAAGTATTCAATCTAAAATTAGACATTCTTCAATTAATGGTTGTTTTATCTCATAAATAAAATTTTATTTATTCTAATTTAAATTATTCTAATTGTAATTATTCTAATTGTAATTATTCTAATTCATTTTTTATTTTTAATAAATCTTTATTAGATTCATTATAAAAAAGAATATTAAATTCATCTCTTTTTCTTTTACCATATTCATCATCATCTTTTAATTCAAACATTTTTTCCAAATTAATTCTTAATTTAGGTTCAAGTTTATTCTTATGTTCATCATAAAATGCAGATAGATCATCAAATCTATATTCTATTAAATTATCCAATAATTCTATTTTATCAACTAAAATAAATTTTTTTAACATTGAATTATACATATATGCATCATTATTACGTTTATTAGTAATTATTATATTTTGGAATTGTAGATATTTTTTATTTAAATGCGCATGTCTAATAATTTCTTCTAATGAAGAATAACCTCTTTTTAAAATTTTAAGTTTTTCTTCTTTTGTAAATATATCATTTAATTTTTCATCACCTAATTCTATTATATTTATTTGATTATTATTTATTGTTACATTATTGTTACTATTAGTATTAGTATTACTATTATTTGTTGTATTTATAATTTTTTGCATTTTTTTTGGATGCATTTTGTATTTATTATTCATCATTTCTAACATCATTACTTTTAATTCTTCTAATTCTTTTTTTAATTCATCATATTCCATTAATTTTTTTTCTTTTTCTTTACATATTTGTAAATGTCTATTTAAACTATTGTAACATGAATAATTTTTATTACAATATTTACATACAGTTTGATCAGTTTTTTTTGAAGTTGTTTCATTTTCTATGTTAATGTTGGTATTTGGTGGGTAAAATGTGGGTGTATTGTGGGTATTTGGTGGGTAATTGGTCATTTTTTGGTCATTTTTTGTATGATATTTATTTTTATGATTCCACAAACTTTGAGAAGTTTTATAAATTTTATTGCATAATTCACATATATGTTTTTTATTTTCCATTAAATTACAAAAGAATATTTCTTTAAATACACTTTTACATACATTTTTTATACATTTTTTCATACACTTTTATACACTTTTTTTTGAAAAATGCGGGGGGGGAATACTCTAAAAAATTATAAAAACATTTCATAAATAAAATATTAGATTAATTACAATTATTCTAATATTTTTGATTAAATTCTAATATTGATCTATTTTAAATAATAAAAATTGATTGCCCATTTTAAATTAAACATATGGTTTAATTAGAACCTGTGGTTTTAGATGGCAATGCTCCAACCAAAGGTTGAATCGCCATAAAAATTGATTTAAACTATATAAAGAGACATCTCTCTTTATAGTAGTTATAATGGATGATCATTTTTTAAATATGTCTGAAGAAGATATAGACAATCTTCTTTTTGGAGTGAATATTGATAATAAACAGGAAATAAATCAAAATATATGTAATGTATGTAAAAGTGAAAATTTAGTAGTAGATGAATCACAAGGTTATAATGTATGTATGGATTGTGGAGTTGTAAATGGTGAAACATTAAATAAAAATCCAATTTTTAATAAAGATGGAGAATCAAAAGCTAATTCGAGTTATGGTTGTCCTACTAATTTCTTTTTCCCTAAATCTGCAATGGGGACTAAAATTAAATGTAAAGGTTTTAATCGTTTAACTGCTCTACAGCGTCAAGGTCAAATGCCTTATAAAGAAAAAAGTTTAATGGAAGAATTAATTAAAATTCAAGATAAATGTAAGCAATATAATATTACACAAAAAATTATAGATACTTCTAAGAATTTATATAAAAAAGTAAATGAATCAAAACATACTAAAGGAATGCGCAAAGGTAAAAATCGTATTATGCGTTGTATTAATCGGCGTTCTATGATTGCAGCATGTGTTTTTTATGCATGTATTTTACAAAATGAGCCTCGTAGTCCAAAAGAGATTGCTGATATTTATTCATTAGAAATTAAACATGTTAATAAAGGTTATCGTAAATTTATGGATTTTATTAATCTGGAAGAATTACATCATACATTTAGTAGTTCTAAGCCATCTGATTTTATTAAACGTTTTGCTGATAAATTAGATATGGAAGAAAAATATATTAAATATGCTAGTGAAATTTCAAATAATATTAATAAATTAGATCTTGCTTCTACACATGAACCTCCGTCTGTAGCAGCAGGATGTTTATTATTAGTAGTTAATATGTATAATTTATCAATTAATAAAAAACAAATATCTGAAGTATTTGGTATATCTGATGTTACTATTTCAAAAACATATCGGCGTATTTCACCATTTCATAAAATTATTACTAATAATGAAATTACTGATATGATTCTTGAGAAAAAACAAAATATGCCAAAACAAAAAAATAATATTACAAAGGATAATTTAATTATTCTAAAACATAAACCAATTGATATTGAATTAGATTTAGATAGCGAAGATTCTGATATTCCTGTTAAAGTTAAGAAAACTAAAAAAGTAAAATCAGAAAGTAAACAATTACATTGTTAAATTAAATAAAGTAACATCATCTATTGTTTTTCTAATATTATCTATTTCCATATTAATTTCTGCAAGTTTATTATCAGCTTGAGTTTTACTTCCTATATTTATATACCAAGTTGAATGTATATCATATGCGAAAACTAATTCTGCAATTCTAATTAATTTATCAAAATTAATTGTTATATTTTTAATTAATATATTTATATTGGTATTATTATTGATATTATTATTAATAATATCAAATAAAAATTGTTTATTATCTATATTTATTCTATAAATTTTATTATTAAATGTCATTTCATTTAAACTATTTATATCAGTAACATTTATTTGATTATTATTAATTTTATTCATTATTTCACTATCACTATTATATACTGAAAATGGTATTATTAAAAAATAATTATTATTATTATTTTTATAATATTTGTAATATTTATATGAAGGTATATTTATATCTCCATTTATATTATTCATTAATGCATAATATAATATATAAAAATATGCATTATCTTTTATGTAATCATTTTGTGCTAAATAGCATAAATCAATTATATTAAATAATTTTTTTGATAAATTACCAATAGTTATTTCTGATTTTATGCATATCTTATTTATAGTTGTATTTTCATTAAATATACTAGATAATATTCTATTAATATAATCTGTGCTAATAATTTTAATATATGTAATAAATAATAATTCTATATTATTATTAATATTTATATAAGAATTAAATTTAAAATTTGTTGGATACTCGACTATTTTTAATACAGTATTATCAGGAATTGTATAATCAATCATTGGTTCATTTTCATATTTAGTTATATAAATAACATTTTTGTATGATGGGTTAAAATTTGGATCTGATAATAAATATAAATTATATTTATCATTTATAGATGATTTAGTATTTAATGTTGTTGGTGGAATAAAAATATTAACTGGGTCAATATTAATAGCAGTTGCCGATAATATTGGTTTTGTATATTCTAATGTTTCTGTATGTGATAAATAATCACCATTTTCATCTATAAATAATATATTTAATCCAATTATTGAATCATATGGGAAATTATTTAAATTCCATCCACCTGTATAATTTAATATTGAATATGTTCCAATATCTATAAATTCATCTACTGTTTTTTTAACACCATTAAAAATAAAATATAATATATATTTTACTGATTTAATATTATCAAAATATAAATCATCTTTTGTATTTTTATATGTTATAAATAAATATTGATCATCTTTAGTTATAGTAAAATTAGGTTTTGGTAATAATGGATTTTGAATTGATTTTTTAAGTATAGGTGCACCTGTTGTTATAAAAGGATCTCTTGTTATTATTGGAGCTGGTTGTGTTAAAAGTGGAGTTGTTTTTATTATAGGTGCACCTGTTGTTATTATAGGTGCAGCTGTTGTTATTATAGGAGCTGGAGTTGTAGGTGGTAATATAGGGTTTCCATAAATTAATTTTTCACTTTGTGAAATATTATTTCCATATTTATCAAAAAATATAATTTCTAATCCAATTATTGTATCATATGGAAAATTATTTAAATTAACACCTCCTGTAATAATCAAAACTTGCGATGCAGTTATATTTTGACTAGCTACTATTTTTTTTACATTATTAATAATATAAAAATAATTTAATCTAGCTGAAATAATATTATTAAAAAACATATCATTTTTAGTATTATTTATAGTTACAAATAAATAAGGTTTTTCTATTCTTATAGTAAAATTAGGTTTAGGTAATAAAACCACAGGGTTGGTAGAGTTTATATTCATTATATTATAATATAATATAATATTTAATATTTAATAAAATTATTTATATATATTATTATAATGATACTAATTGCACTAATAATAATAATATTATTAGTTATAATTGTTATATATAAATTTATATTACTTCCTGATTCTAAATATGATAATAAATCATGGAATAATATTAAATATGATCTAGCCAATATAGATAATAAATATGTATATAATGAAGATAATAAAAAACTTACAAATGAAGAAGTATTATATAAATTTATATATGAGTTGAGCACTACTGAAACTATTAAATCTCAGTTAAAATCAGAAAAAATTACTGAATTAAATAATTTATTTAATAGTTGTTATAATAATAAATCGACTTATTTAAATAAAGCTGTTTTATTAATAAATGATACTGATATATTAACTAATAAATCGGTTGATAAAGTATTATTTGCAGCATTAGCTATTAATTTTGATTCAAATGATATTAATATGAAATATAAATATAATTATTTAGTTAAATCATTATATGAAAAGGATTGTAAATATTTAGAATATGCATATGAAACATATATTAATAAAAATAAAAATAAAAGTATTAATCAAATGTTATTTATCGATAAATTAATATTACCAACGTCTCCTATAACATATCCAACATTTTTATCTAATACTACACCTTCAATATTAACAACACAATCAATTGCAACTACTCCTTCAATATTAACAACACAATCAATTGCAACTACACCTTCAATATTAACAACACAATCAATTGCAACTACTCCTTCAATATTAACAACACAATCAATTGCAACTACACCATTAGCATTTATAGAATCTTCTATTGTAACTTCTCAAACAATTGCACCTACTACAATTGTAATTAATTCAGCATGGGATAATATTAAAAATAATATACCAGAAGTTAATGGAAATTTTTTTATTATGAATAATAAAAAAGTAACAAATGAAAAATTATTATTATTATTTTTATATTCATTACATACTAGTATGATGAAATTTAATTTGGTAGATAATTCTTTAATTACTAGATTAAATGAATTATTAGATAATGCTTTTAATAATAAAACAAATTATATAGAACAAGCTATTCCATTAATAAATGAAACAGATATAATAAATAATATAATGAAATTGAATGGTGAATCTACTAATAATACAGGTATAACAATTGATAAAGGATTATATTCTTGTATATTTATTATTCCAACAATAGGAACAGTAGAAAGATATATTTATTTAATTGGATTATTATATAATTATAATCCATTATATTTAGATTATGCAATTGACGTATTAATTAATAAAAATAATAATATATTATATAAAGTATTATTTAATTTAGAAGCTCCTGTAGAAACAACAACTACTTCAATATCAGTTACACCTAGTTCAATAACAACTGGTTTAAATAATAATATTTTATTTAAACAAAATTTTAATACTAGTATTTCATTAGCTGATTTATAATAAAATTTCATTGATAACTTCATTAATATTTTTAACAGTTATAACATTAAAACTATTATCAATTAAATTTTTATATTTTTCTTTTATTTCATCTAGATCTTTATTATTTTCAAATGGAATATAAACAGTTTTAATACCTGCTTTTTTTGCACCTTGTAATTTATATTCTAATCCACCAATCTTTGATATTTTACCAGTTAATTCTATTTCTCCAGTAATAGCAATATTATTTTTAATAGGTTTATTTAATATTCTAGATATAAATGCGCATGTAAAAGCACTACCTGCACTAGGTCCATCTTTAGGTGTTGCTCCATCTGGTGTATGAATATGAAACCCATTTTTAACATGATTATTCATGAGTTCTTCTATTTTATCTTTATATATAGATGTCTTTAACCATTCAATTGCAGTAGTTAAAGATGTTAATACACTTTCTTTCATTACTTCCCCTTGTTTTCCAGTTAATCTAACTTCATATTTATCTTTTGCATGCTGTGTATTTGGATATATTTGTATTGGAATAATTCCACCATCTCCATTTGTTGTTGCATATAATCCATTAATAATACCAACTAATGATTCATCATTAATTACACGTTTATGCATATTAGGTTCTTTTAATATTTCTAAAATTTTATCTTTTGTTAAAATATACTTATTTTTAAAATGATCTTTATTATATATTTTTTCAATATTCAAGTGTAAAAATATATCTTCTATTTTTCTTTTAATATCTCTAACACCCGCTTCATTAGTATAATTATCAATTAAATATCTAATTATATCTTCATCAATATGAACTAAATCTTTCATAGAAACATTTTCCGCCATTTCTTCAATTATATGCTTCATACATATATTAACTTTATCTTCTATAGTATAGGGTTGAACTTTAATTTCTTTAATTCTATCTAATAAAATAGGATCAATTAAAGATGAATCATTATAACTAAAAATAATAATTACTTTATCTAAAGGAAAATCAACACCTTGAAAAAATCTATCTTGAAATGTTTTATTCATATTAGGATCAGTTAAATGTATTAATATACTTGTAATTTCATTTATTGTTCCATGTTTACTACTAGCTTTATCTAATTCATCAAAATATAATATACATCTTGATTTTCCCATTTCAACCATTTTTTTTATAATCATACCTGGCTGAGATCCACTATATGTATAACCATGACCGTGTAATAATTCTCCATCATTCTGACCTCCTAATGTAATTTGACCAAAAGGAATATCTAATGCTTTACCTATACTTTTTGCTAATAAAGTTTTTCCAACACCGGGAGGTCCAACTAAACCTAAACAAGAACCCATGCTATTTGGATTAGATATCCATTTACCAATTAATTGTATTAACATTTTTTTAGCTTTTTCATGTCCATAACAAGATTTATTTAATTTTGTTTCTATATTAGTTAAATGTTTTATTGAATTTTTTTTATTTAAATTTTTAAAATATAAATCATCACTAGCTGAACTCCAAGGAAAATTTAATAATGTTTTAACATATAATAATTGTTTATAATATTCATTATTCATATTCTTCATTTCTTCTATTTTTTCTAAAACCATAGTTCTAACATTATTTGGAATATGTTTATTTAATATTAATTGTTTTTTATAATCAATTTCATCTATATTTACATTTTTAAGTTTTTCAATAGAATGTTTAACATTAATAGAAGATTTTTTTATAATAGTTTGAATATAATAAGTCATATTATTATACATATATTCAAATAAGCTAATTGATATATTATTTTTTGAATTCTTTTTATCTTTAATTAAGCCAATCAATAATCCAGCCATATTTATCATATCATCAGTTCCTAATAATAATAATATAATAATATCAAACATTTGTTTAGTATTATTTTGATTAATAAATTCTTTCATTACATTTACTAAAGTAGATTCACATAATTTTTTATAAATATTATAATTTGAATTTAAATAATCAATATATTCAATTTCAGACATACAATAAATATTTCCTAGATAGTCATGTCTCATAAATGTTTTTATAAATTTTTCATCACAAGTATTTATTTTTAATAATATATTATTTTTATGTTTTTGTAAAAATGGGCTTTTAATTTGTGTTGTTTTAAATATACTTGAAAATCTATCTATTTTAAATATAATATCAATTTTAATATATTTTGAATTATTTAATTTTATCCATAATTCTCTTTTTTTATGTAATAAATCATTTGAATTATATTTATTAGGAACTATCCAATAATATTCATTACTTATATTATTTACATTATGTATACTATAACTTAGTGGTATAACAATATTATTTATTTCATTTATTAAATCCATTACATTTCTATTAAAATAATTTGGCGCGTATAATAATTCTATCATTGATTTTATATTTTTATAACCATATTTTGAAATTAATTTATTAATCTCTTTATCTGTATCTTTAAATATATCTGTAGGTATATCATTTGAATATTTATCTATTATACTTAAAATAATATTATTTTCTTGATCTTTTATAGAATTAATTAAAATATCTATATCTGTTTTATTATTTTCTAAATAATTATTAATTTGATTATTATAATATGAATTAATATTTTTAATAATATCATAAATTGATGTTGAAAAATCTGTTATATTTTCAATATAATAATTTGATAATAATTCATTATAATGATCTTCTAATTTATTTAATGTTTCTATAATATTATTATATTTTTTCTGCAAATAAAATAATTTGTATTTTTTAATTTCTTCTATCATTATATTTTAGCATATAAATTAAAAATTTTATCTATTATTAATTTATATAAATGCGTTTAGACTTTAATATTAAACTATTTAAATAGGACGCATAAATTACAAAAATATAGTTAGTTTGATTTAAAAAAATAATTTATAAATATAATATATATATGCCTGTCAAAGTCCAAAATAAAAAGTCCCCTGCTCCTAAAGATGCTCCTGTTGAAACCAAACCAGTTGAAGTAGTTGCGCCTGTTGAAACTAAACCAGTTGAAGTTACTGGTGGTGCTAAAGTTACTAAATCTAAAGTTAAAGCTGCTAAAGCCGAAGCTGCTCCAGTTGAAGCTCCTAAGGTAGAAGCTCCTAAAGTAGAAGCTGCTCCAGTTGAAGCTACTGGTGGTGCTAAACCTAAGGCTGCTAAAGGTAAGGCTGCTGCTAAGCCAACTGCAGCTAAGCCCAAGGCTGCTAAAGGTAAGGTAGCCGCCAAGCCTAAAGCTGATGCTAAGCCTGCTAAGCCTGCTAAGACTGCTAAGACTGCTAAGGCTGCTAAACCTAAAGTTGCCAAGGCTGCTAAAGGTAAAGCTGTAACTGAAACAGCTGATGAACACTCTGAAGAACTCGAAGGTGGTAAGCGTTCATTCAAGGCTATGCTTCCTGGCAGTGATAAATTCGAAGGTCGTTACACTGGTTTAACTCCTTACCAAGCTGCTAATAAGGCTCTTTCGAAATACTACCGTGAAAGCACTTCTAGTGCATCGGAAATTACTTTTTCGATCCGTGAATCGACTCGTGGTAGCAAGCGCACTGTTTACACCTACAATGGTCGCCGTGAAAAGTTAGCCACACCAGTTGAATATACTATTAAGGGCAAGGATGGAGAACGCACAGTTGTTAAGGAATACAAGAATCGTCTTACCAAGGTAAAGAAGGCTGATGTAGAAACTGCAACTGTTACAACTGAAGCATAAATTAAAATTTAAAATATAATTAAAATATAATTAATATTAATAATGTTATTATTAATATTAATTTTAATATTAATCTTTTTAATATTCAAAAAGTATTATTTGAATGAACATTTTAATGAACATTTTAATGAACATTTGAATGAACATTTAAATAATATTAATTTTTTAACAAAAGAACAATTAATAGATTATTTAATAAAAGATTCTGATAATTATTATAAAAAATTTACAAAATTAGATATGAAAGTAAGAAATATTAATTCAATAGAGGATTATTATAATATTATAAGAGACTCGTGTGTTGATATAGATAATAATTATAGATCAATATTAATTAAAAATATTAAAAAAGCAGATGAAAGATTATCAAAAATAAATTTACCAGGTTTTGATGGATTAAAATGTAGTAAAATAAGATGGAATATAGGTATAATTAAAGGAGATAAATATGAAGGTGGTCATCCACATACAAGAAATAATATAATTATATTACCAAATAATTTAAATTCAGTAAATATATTAATTCATGAAAAAATTCATATATATCAAAAAATGTATACAGAAGATATTAAGATATATTTAAAAGAAAATGGATTTATAAAAGTATATGAATTAATTAATAGAGATAATCATCGTGCTAATCCAGATTTGGATAATTGGATTTATAAAAAAAATAATAAAATATTAGAAACTAGATACAATGATAATCCACAATCAATAACAGATGTTATAAATAAAGATTATACTAATGAACATCCATTTGAATATATGGCATATAGTATAGAAAAATTATAATTCTTTAGAAACAATATAAACAGCAACACGAATATTATGTTTATTTTCTTCTACTAATTTAAATATTTTTTCAATTTGTTTTGAAGTAAATTGAAAAAATACTTTAATAATATTATCAAAATTATATTTAGCATACCATGTTAGAAATGGAATATAATTATAATCTTCATCTTTAATATATGATGATAATATATAACCATCAATATATTTCATATTATAATATTTTCTAAATTTATCTAACATTATCATATTTTTCCTAGAATATTCAGTTAGTAATTCATAAATACGTTCTTGATAATTATCCACTTCCATTAAATACAATATACTATATGTTGTATATTGATCTGAAAGTAAAACTTTTTGTATTTTTCTAAATAATACAAGATTTTTATTACATGCTTCATATACTGAAATTAATATTTCAGTTGATAGCTTAAAATTATCTTTATATAATAAAATCAAAATCAAATTATTAAATTCATCATCATTATAATATGATGCAATATTCATAATTAAATCAGATGAAATACCAGATTTAAGACCTTTTTCAATTCGAATGTATTTATCATGATTTAAAGTTAAACTATAAAATGCATGTTTCTGTGATAAATGTAATGTATTTACAGAATATAAAAAAGTATTAATTAAAACACGTAATCTAGTAGAATCTACTTTAAATTCTTCAATAAATTTAAGAGCAACATCGCTACAAATTCCTTCTAATAATAATAATTTAAATTTTTTTTTATTTTTATAAGAATGATTATAATAAATAATAAGAGCATCTGCGACAGATGATCCTAGTGAAATATATTCTTGAATACATGTTTCAACGCCTTTTTTATATTTTAATAAACCTTCTACATCATATTTTAAATTAGGATTATTAACAGAATAATTTTCCAGAAAATATATAATTGCTTCCTTTGAACAATCCCATAAATTCATAACTCCTGCCACAGAAGTTTGTAATTTATAAGAACTTATCAAACTAAGATATTTTAATACAAAATAATCATCTGATTTATAGATTGTATTTAATTGAATTAAATGAGTATTAAATATAATTTTAAATTTATCTGTTGGCAAACATGATAATCTTAAAAAATTACCAATAAGAAAAAAATTATTAATACCATTTATTTCTATTTGTTTAGTTAAATTCTTTATAAATTCATCTTTTTGATATTTTGAACAATTTAATGATTGTAATAAAATATCAATATTATTTTGATTACAAAATGAAAATAAAAGATATGGAGAAGTTATAAATAATTTTAATAATGAATCAATTGATAAGAATTGTGTAACAAAAGGAACTAATTCAATAGGTAACCAATAGTTACTATTAATACTAAATACACCTTTTTGAGATATATCTAGTTTTTGTTTTTTATACGGAGGTTCATTTAATAATGACATATCCACTATAAATTATTAAATACAAAGTATTAATATTTATTTCAATTTTTATGTTATGGATAGCTTTAAGCTATCCATAACATAAAGTTAATCTGGATTGCCATTATTTTCCTAAAGGAAAATAATTGCACCAGATCAATTTTTATAAACAACCCAATCTATAGATTGGGTTGTTTATAGATATTCAAAGTGCGTGGACGTTTATATAAAAATATTGCTAGCAATATTTTTATAAACTATATAAGTTTTAATTGGGAATGATATGTTTTTTGAAAAACATATCGCCCAATCAATTTTTATTTAATCAATAAAAAACTGTTTTTTAAGGTTATTTTTAATATCTAATAATTTTTGATTAGTAATATTATTAATAGTTTCAATTAAATTATTTAATTTTGATCTTAAAAAATCTTTAACTTCATCTTCTAATAATATAGAATTATTATCAAGTTTTTTATTAATAATTTTAATTGTTTGTAATAAATCAAATTTTAATTTATAATTATCAATATCTATTAATTTATTATAATAAATTATTTCATTATTATAATATTTTATTACATTTTTATAGATTGTATTAGTTTTAGTATCTATTTTTATAAATATATATATATCTAATATAATATTAATAAATACTTTTTTATCTGATAGTTTTAATTTAATATCATCTAATATTATATTATCAACCGTTAATATATTATCACCCATTATTATTTTTATATTATATTCTTCATCTATTTCTGGAATAATAAAAGCTGTTTTAACATTATAAGGCTGTATTGTATTTTTTGGAATTATTATAGTACTTAATTCATTACCTGAATCTATACAAATATTATACTTTAAAATATTTGAAACAATTATGTCCATTAAAATAATTGAATAAATAAATTTAAGAAAACAATCGAATAATAGTAATAATATTAAAATGAGTCTAAATATACATAGATTTGAAAATGAATCAAATATTGTTTATAATTTTAGAAAAGAACTAATTATAAATAATATGGATAAAATAATAAAAGAAGGTAAAGACATAAATGATATTATTAAATATTCTAAAATAATGGCAAATATTAAATTTAAAAATTGTAAATATAATCAAAAAATTATGGATACAATGGAAAAATATTTTGAAAAATAATTTGAAAAATAATTTGAAAAATAATTTGATTTATAGATTAAAATTAATTATAAATAATCTTATTATGTTATTATTTTTATTATTTTGTTTTGTGTCAATATCAGCTGAATTACCTAAATATCAAGTTAATTTAAATCTTTCTCCGGAAGAAAGATGGAAACATATTGTTCCACTATATAAAAATGATATTCAAGATTTAATTTTAACAGCAGAAGAGCAATTACCTTGGCTTTTTATAAAACCAATTAAATATTTATCAAAGAATTATTTTATAGAAATTCCAAAATATATTGGGGATTATGGGGATGAAATAATTGGTATAAGTCATTATACAAATATATCATTATCAGATATTGTTTTATATAATATTTTTTATGAATTATTTTCTTTATGCACTTCTTTTATTATTTCATCAAATAATACAATAATTCATGGAAGAAATTTAGATTTTGGTGTTTTAATGGAAAACATAGTTCCTTTATTAAAAAGAATTACTATTCATGTTGATTTTGTTAAAAATGGAAAAGTTATTTTTAGATCAGATACATTTGCAGGTCTAGTTGGTGTTTTTACAGGAATGAAACCTTTTAGTCATAGTATTACTGTTAATCAAAGATTTGCATTAAATGGAGGTTATATGGGTATTATCAAATGGTTTAATAATAAAAAACCTAAATGGAATTCATTAGTAGTAAGAGATTTACTTGAAGGTAATTATAATTATACATCAGCATTAGATGTTTTAAGTAATGTTGAATTAGTAGCACCTATATATTATATAATAGGTGGATTAGATATTAAAGAAGGTGCTTTAATTACAAGAGAACGTTATTATAATTTACATCCAGTTTATTTAAATTCATCTGATTTTATATTTCAAACAAATCATGATCATTGGAATGAACCATTTTATTTTGATGATAGAACTACAAATGGTAGACATTTTTTAAGAAATAATATTCATAATATTAATTCAAGTGAAATTTTATTAAAAACAAAACCAACATTAAATAAAATTACTATTTATGGATCTATTATGATACCTAAATTTGATTACATGTATAGTTTTATACAAAATTGTGAAGGTGATTGCCATTCAATTAAATTATTTTAATTTAATTAGAATTGATAAATTTATTTTTCAATATATCAATTAAATTATTTTAATTTATTTTTCAATTTATTTACTGCTTGTTAACTATGGTTAAATATATCAATTAAATTATTTTAAATATATCAATTATAATAATGTTATACGATATTATTATAATTGGAGCTGGAATATCAGGTTTATATTCAGCATATAAAATTAAAAAAAATAATCCTAAATTAAAAATATTAATATTAGAACAATCAAATTATATTGGTGGAAGAATGGGAAATGAAAAATTTTATGAATCAAATGTAACAATTGCAGCAGGTATTGGTAGAAAAAATAAAGATAAATATTTAGTTAAATTATTAAATGATTTTAATATTAAATATAGAGAATATCAAATTAGTCATGATACAAATATACCTAATTGTAATACTAAAAAAATAATACAAAAATTATTAAAAGAAAATATAAAAAATGGTTATACATTTGAAGAATTTATTAAAGAAAAATTAGGTAAAGAATATAAAAATTTTATTGAATGTTCGGGTTATACAGATTATTTAAAAGCTGATGCATATGATAGTCTTCATAATTATGGTTTTGATGATTTATATAATCATTGGATAGGTTTAGGTATTAATTGGAATGATTTGTTAGAAAAATTAATTAATTTTATTGATAAAAAAACAATTAAATTAAATACATGTGTTACAAATATAAAATATGAATATAATGATCATATTATTATAAAAACAAATAATGGTGATTATAAATCCAAAAAAATAATAATTGCATCTACTATAGATACTGTTAAAAAATTATTACCATCATATAAAATATATAATTATATTAAAGGACAATCATTTATGAGAGTATATGGTAAATTTTCTAAAAAAAGTAGTGAAATTCTTAAAAAATATATTAATAAAACAACTATAGTGAAAAGACCTATTCAAAAATTTATTCCAATAAATCCAGATAATGGTATTTATATGATTGTTTATAATGATAATAAAAGTTCATTAAAATTAAAAAAATATACTACTAACACAAAAAAAAATAGAATTATTATGTCAAATTTAATTAAAAAATTATTAAATATATCTGAGCCTATTAAATTAATGGCAATGAGGCAATATTTTTGGAAAATTGGAACTCATTATTATAAACCATATTCAAATATAAATAAATTAATTAAAACAGGACAAAGACCTTGTAAAAATATATTTGTAGTAGGAGAAATGATTTCAACACAACAAGGATGGGTAAATGGTGCTCTTGAAAGTGTAGAAAAAATATTACCTTATTTATTTAATTAGAAAAATTGATTATTATTTATAATTAAAGATAATATTATCTTTAATTATAATGACGAAAATATGTTTTTTCTATACTGATACAAATGGTTTACATAAAGCTTATGATAATGTATCTACTAAAAATTTATATAAATTCGCTAGATTAATAGCAATTCATTATTTAATTGGAAATTATGAAAATGGTAAATTTATAGAAACTTTAAAAAAGACTATTATTTTGAAACCAAAAACAATTAATTTTGATAAAACAGCAATGAGTTTTCATAAAATAACAATGGAACAAGCCAATATAGAAGGTATTAATAATATTCAAGCTATTAATAAATTTAAAAAAGATTTAGAAGAAGTTAATATAATTGTATCACATAGTTTAGCATTTCATCTTAAAGCAATTCAAGTTGAATGTTATAGAACAGCAATTGAAATTAATTTTAATAAATATATATTAGTAGATATGTTATCATTTGGACATACTCTTGATTATCCTAAATTAATAGATTTAATTAAAAAATATAATATAAAAGAATCTACACAACTCGAACAATATAGAGAATTATTTTTTATTTTGTATAAAGATCATAATGGAAGTGTAAAAGAGGAATCTGAATGTGATTTTATAGATTAAATTATTTTAATCTAAATAAATAATTAATTTAAATTACAATGACTTTATCTATTACTGATTTTAATAAATTATTAAAAACTAAATTACCTAATAATACTTTTATATTAAAAGGTGAAGTTAGACAACCTAAAATATCAGGAGGTCATATGTATTTAAATTTAAAAGATGAAAATAGTTCTATTAAAAGTATTATTTGGAAAAGTAAATTAACTGAAATAAAAATTATAGATGGAGATTATATAGAGGTTAAAGGGAGTATAGATTTTTATTGTAATAGGGGTGAAGTTAATTTCATAATATCTTCATATAAATCACTTAGTAAAAATGAAGATAAATTTAATAAATTAAAAAATGAATTTGAAGAAAAAGGTTATTTTAATAAAAAAAATATTAAATTATTACCAGATGTTATTAAAAATATATTAATTATAACAAGTAAAAATGGTGCAGCTATACATGATTTTATATATACTATTAATAATAATAAATCATTATTAAATTATACTATAATAGATGTTCAAGTCCAAGGGAATGAATGTCCTAAACAAATTATAGAATATTTAAATAATAATGAAATAAATTATATTGATAATTTTGATATAGTTGTTATAACGCGTGGCGGAGGTAGTGCAGAAGATTTAAATGGTTTTAATAATAAAGAATTAATTGAAACTGTTTATAAAAGAAATTATGTTTTATTATCAGCAATTGGACATATGATAGATACAACTTTATTAGATTATGCATCGGATATTAGTTGTCCAACACCATCTTTGGCAGCTCAATATATAATTGATCATAATAAAAAATATACAAATAAATTATATCAAATGAAAGATTCTATAAGACAAGATTTATTAAATAATATTAAAGACATTATTTTTTCTTTTTCTGATAAATTAAATAAACATAAAAATGAAATAAAACAAAATATAATAGATAAAATTAATTATTACAAATATGGTTTAAATAATTTAATTAAAAATAATATATTTAAATTAGAAAAAATGAAAATAATACAAGAACTAGATATTTCAATATATGATAAAACTAGTAAAAAAGTAGATTATAATGAATTTAATAAAATAGTTAATTTAAATAAACCATTTACAATAGTTTGGAATGATATTATTATAAACGTAACTAAATATAATAATATAAATGGAAAATATTAATAAATTATCTGAACAAATAAATGAATGTAAAAATATAAATGATAAAATTAAAATGATAAATGAATTAAATGAATTAATAGAAAATGAAACTGAAAAATTAAAAGATCTGGAAACTAAAATAAATGAAAATAATCAATTTAAAACTCCAATTAAATATAAAAAAAAATCAATAGAAGAATTAGAAGATTTATATAATTCTGCGATTGATATTAATGAAAAATATATTATTTATGAATCTATAAATAAATATTATAATAATATTTTAGAATCATTATTTGATGATTGATTAAGATTTTTTGATAATGTTAATCCAACTTTTTTTAACATTTTTTCTTTAGTCCATGGTGCTAAACCAATTAAAATACTAGAAATATCATGTCCCCAATAAGCACAAGTAGGACCTTGCCAATTTCCTAATAATCTAATTATATTTTTTGAAAACTTTTTAACATCAACTACAAATGGAGTTGATTTTAAATATTCTGTATTTTCAGTTATAACTGCACCAGGCATTATTATTAATAAATCAATATCTGGATTAGAATCTTTATATTCTTTATATAAACTATTTGCATGATAATATCCAAAAGCATTTGTAGCTTCATAAACAGATAAATATGGAACACTTATCTCACCAGTAAATGAATAAGGTGATAATAAAAATGTTGGATGAATACATTGAGCAGTATTAAATATAATACCACATTTATATTTAGGTTTTATTTTCATTCTTTCAATCATAAATTTAATAGCTAAATTAGTTAGTCTAATTTGAGGATAAGTTCCAGTTATTAAAGAATTTCTAATTTTATTATCTGATTGTAAATGTGATGGATTACTTGCACTTCTATTGCCAACATTATTAACTAAAATACTAATATCATATTGACCATTAAATAATTCATCTATTTCATCCCACCAATTATTATTTAAACTGTCACTAAAATCTCTGACTATAACTTTAACTTGAACATTATATTTATTTCTAATATATTCAGCAACTTCATTTGATGATTTTCTACCAATTAAAATTAAATTAAATTTTCTAGAGGCAAATTCACATGCTAAATATTTACCTTGTCCTCTGCTTGCACCAGTTATAATAACCCAAGATTGTTCACCATATCTATTTGCTAAATCTTTTTCAGCAACATAATATTTATAACCAATTTGATATAGAAATAGAATAATTGGTCCAATTATAAAAATAATAATAATTAATAATAATATTTTTTCTAAAGTGCTCATATTTATAATACAAAAGATTTTTTTATTATAGTTATACTAATATATAATTATAACAAAAGATTTTTTATTATAGTTATACTAATATATAATTATAACAAAAGATTTTTTTATTATAGTTATACTAATATATGAATCATATTAAAGAATTAGTTCATTATTTTATAATGAATTTCGAAGAGCTATTAGATTCAGTGTATAAAGAGATTGAAGATAAAACAATCACTACATCAAAATTAGTAATTCCACCACCTATTATTGAAAAAAGCACAACTAATACATATTGGAAAAATATTAAAAAAATATTAATAACTATTAATAGAAATCCAGATCATTTTATTGAATTTTTAAATAAAGAAATTAACACAGGTGGTTGGATATCTAGTTCTAAATCAGATGGTATTGTTTTAGTTGGAAAATATAATATAGAACAATTAACAAAATTACTTCATACTTATATTAAAAAATATGTAGTATGTAATATTTGTAATTCAACAAATACATTATTAGATAAAGATAAAGAACTTAGATTATATAAAATTAATTGTAATAAATGTAAATCAATTTATACAGTATAAAAAAACTCTATCCTTCCCGATTAAAACTTATTCATGTAAGATTTATTTTTCTAAGAAAAATAAATCTCACAAATAAAAATTGATTAAAACAATTATTATATAAAGATTTCTACTCTATAACAATAAGAATGTCATTTAAATCAAAATTTTATCATGAAGATGTGAAAAATATTAAAGAAATCAAGTTTGGAATTTATACAAATGATATGGTTAAAAAATACTCAGCTGTTAAAAATGATGCATATGGTATAAATGTGCCAGACTCTTATGATGGATATGAACCTAAAAAAGGTGGTCTTGTAGATCCCCGTATGGGAACATGTGATCCTTATTTAAATTGCACTACATGTGGACAAAATTCAATGGATTGTGAGGGGCATTTTGCACATACTGAATTAGCTGAATATGTTTTTCATTATGGATTCTTAAATCATTTAATTATTGTTCTAAAATGTATTTGTCTTAAATGTTCTAATATTCTTATTGAACGTACTGAACAAAATTTAAAACACTTTCAAAATAAATCTGGAAAATATCGTCATAAGGAAGTTAAAGATATGATTAAAAATATTAATTTTTGTTATATGTGTGGAACTCCTGTTCCAAAAATTAAGAAAGAAATTAAAGATACTAGTGCCTCAATTCGTATTGTATTAGAAAAAGAAGTAGGATCAAATACTATTGAAGAAGAAACTGGAACAATTGAAGGAACTAAAATTATTCGTGATTATTTAACACCACGTCAATGTTATAATATTTTACGTAATATTTCTGATATGGATGCTTATTTACTTGGTTTTAATGTAGGAGAATCTCGTCCTGAAGATTTAATTTTAACACGTTTTCCAATTCCACCAGTAATTATTCGTCCTACTGCTAAGATTGATTTTATGTCTTCATCAACACATGAAGACTCATTAACTTTAAAAATAGCAGATATTATTAATTATAATATTCGTGTTCGTAATGATATGAATAAGGATTCACCTTCTTTAGTAGATTCTTTAACATTTTTACAAATTCATATTGCTACATACTTTGATAATGATTCAACAGCACTACCAAAATCAGAATTTAAAACAGGTGGTCGTCCTACAAATTCAATTAGTGATCGTATTAAAAGTAAAGAAGGTCGTATCCGTTTAAATATTATGGGTAAACGTGTAGATTTCTCAGCACGTTCAGTAATTACAAGTGATCCTTATATTGATATTGACATGGTAGGTATTCCATTACGTGTAGCTAAAGATTTAACAATTCCAGAAGAAGTTACACCTCAAAATATTAAACATTTAACACAATTAGTAATGAATGGTCGTAATATATATCCAGGTGCTAATTATGTATTTAAAAATATTATTGTAAATGGTAAAAATATTAGTCAACGAATTGATCTTCGTTATCGTAAAGCAAATATTAAATTAAATTATGGTGATATTGTAGAACGTCATGCAGTAAATGATGATTATGTTCTATTTAATCGCCAACCAACATTACATAAACCATCTATGATGGGTCATCGTATTCATGTTCTTGAACGCGATGATAGTAATACTTTTCGTATGAATGTCAGTGTATGTAAACCATACAACGCCGATTAACCACTCCACAAAGTCGGCAACAGGTGGCTGCTTATAAGGTTGGTGTAACACCTTATAAGAAAAACAGTGTAAGAACACCCTAGTGATAGTATATAACCACCTAGTCAATTATAAACATAATGTTTATTTTTGGCAACATTACCAAATTGCGGGAAACCCGTAAAGCTCATTCTACCAAGTCAACGTAGTAATACAGTTGATGGCTCAGGAGAAAAACCGGAGGTATGGTAAAAACGAATGAGATATCTTTTAAACATTAAATAAATTCGAGCTTTATTCATTTCAATAAATATGATCTAAAGAAATATTCACTTCATAATTAATGGAAGAAGGATTAAATACAGGAGTTATCTATATGATAACTAATATTGAAAATGAATTAAAATACATAGGTAGAGCTAAATCATATTCTGTAAAAAAAAATGGTTCTATAGTAAAACATGGAGCTACAGGCAGATTAAAAAGTCATTGGTCTAAAGTAAATATTGATAAACTAGAGATTCCTCTTTTATATAATGATATGAAGAAATATGGTAAACATGCTTTTACAATTAAAGTATTAGAAGTATGTTTATTAACTAATATAAATAAAAGAGAATCAGAACTAATTTTAGAACATGAAACATATAAACCTGAAAAAGGTTATAATATGTTCATTGGAGATAAAAAACCAATTGATCCAATTCAAAAGAAAGAATATGAAACTAAAAAATCAGATAGTAATAAAAATAGAGCATTAGAAGGAGCATTAAGACGAACAGATGGTGGCAATGGATTACCATTGAATATCTATCGTAGAAAAAATGGTCTATTTGCTCAAATAAAATTGCCTAATAGAAATGAAGGATCTACTTTATATAATAAGGCATTTTTTATTTCATCTGATACAGAAGAAACTAAATTAAATAAAGCTCTTGAATGGTTAGAAATGATTAAAGCTCAACATATTGCAAATAATGTTTAAAAGTAATTGGCGATCCGCAGCCAAGCTTCGATTAATGCTAATATAAGATAATATCTTATATTAGCATTAAGCGAAGAAGGTTCAGAGACTTGACGGTAATGGGTTAGATAGAGAAATCTATCTGGCTTAAGGTAAAGTCCAATCCATGGTGAAAGTCATGGGATTGGTTTTTAGTATATTTTTAAATTATGTGTATTTTTAAATATTTACATGTAATTTTACAACTAAATTCCAGTCATATGTTTGATGGAGATGAAATGAATATACATTTAGCGCAATCAATTCAAGCGCGAAATGAGTTGGCTCGTATAGCCAATGTAAAGTATCAAATTATTGGATCAAAAGATTCTAATCCTATTATTGGTTGTGTGCAAGATTCTCTTTCTGGTGCTTATATGATGAGTATGGATGAAAATATTAATTATGGTTTAGCCGCCAATTTATTATGTAATACATCATCAACAACCAAGCAAAAACTTATTAAGAATAAAGATATTACTGGTAAACAATTATTTAGTCATATTATTCCAGAAGGTATTAATTCAGTAAAGAAAAAGGGTAAAGATATTATTTTTCAAATTAAAGATGGTGAATTAACAGAAGGTATGTTAGATAAGTCTCAATTATCTACAACAAAGAATAGTATTATTCACTATGTATGGGACAAGTATGGTCCTACTCATACACAAAAATTTATTGATGATACTCAACGTTTAGTTTTAAATTATTTATTAAATGCTGGTTTAACTGTAGGTTTAAATGATTGTATTATTCCAGATAATATTACTAAACAAGTATATGAAATTATTCATACTAAAATTATTTCTGCTAATCATACTTTAACTCAATATGAAAATGATTATGATAAAATTACTCCTGAAATTGGTGATAGTTTATTATCTATGGAATTAAATACAGTAAGTTCAAATATTGGTAAAATGATTATGGATGTATTAGATAAGCATAATGGTTTTAATATTATGATCTCTTCAAAAGCAAAGGGTAATACTTTAAACATTACTCAAATTGCTGGTTGTTTAGGTCAAGTTGCTATTGAAGGTCAACGTATTAAGAAACGTATTGCTGGTCGCACTTTACCAATTTTTCACCAGAATGATGATACTCCTGCTGCTCGTGGTTTTGTTAAATCTAGTTTCTTAGATGGTCTTAAAGGTCATGAATTCTTTTTCCATACTATGGGTGGTCGTGAGGGTTTGATTGATACAGCAATTAAAACAGCCGAAACAGGATATATTCAACGTAAGTGTGTTAAATTTTTAGAAGATTTAAATGTAAATTACGAAGGTATTGTAAGAACAGCAAATGGTATTTTAGTTCAATACTTGTATGGAGATAGTGGTATTGATCAGCAGAAACAAACACAAGTAAAGATAAATTTAATTAATATGAACAATGATGCTATTAAAGAAACTTATATGTTTACTAAAGAAGAAATTAAAGAATTTAAATTAAAAGACTTTGAAAAAGACTTTGAAAAAGACTTTGAAAAAGCCTTTGAAGATTATAATGAACAATTCTATAAGAAAATGATTGATATGCGTGATAAGTTACGTAAATTATACTTTAAGGCAACTGGTAATTATAAAGTAATTGATGATGGTTTTATGTTACCAATTAACTTACTTCGTATTACTCAAGAAATTAATAGCCATGAAAGTAATGATTTAGATCCAATTTATATTGTTAATCGTATCGAAGATTTATTAACTAATCATGATGATCGTTTTATTACTATGATGAAAGAAGATTCTAATTTATTAAAACGTGATGATCAATCTTATAAATTTATGTTACGTTTGGCATTATATGAATATTTAGCTCCTCGTAAATGTTTAATTGAATATAAAATTAATAAAAAAGACTTTGATGAATTAATTGAAAATATTCATATTTCACTCTTACGTGCTCTAGTTGAGCCTGGTGAAATGGTTGGTGTTGTTGCAGCACAGTCGATCGGCGAACCTTGTTCTCAGATGTCGGTGACTTTTGACACGCAAATTACGTGTATTTTTATGAATAAAAAAAATAATATTTTTCAAGCTAAAACTATTAAGATTGGTGAATTATGTGATCAAATTATAAAAGAAAATCCAAAAGTAACATATAATACTGGTCATAAGGATAGTGTTGAAACTGAATTATCATCATTAGATTATGAATATTATATTATTGGTGTTGATAATAAAGAACAAACACATTGGAATAAAATTAGTCATGTTAGTCGCCATCCAGTTAATGGTGATTTAATGAAAGTAACAACTAAGAGTGGGCGCACAGTTACTACAACTTTAAGCCACTCACATTTGATTCGTCGTAACCAAACAGTTGAACCTATTACTGGATCAGATTTAAAAGTTGGTATGCGTATTCCAGTTGCTAAACATATTGATAATACTTTTGTAAATAATACATTTGATTATGAACATGGTTGCATACTTGGAAAAGATTCTATTGATAATATTCCTGATTATCTATTTACTTCATCAAATGAATGTAAAAGAGGATTTATTAATACATATTTTAATAATAATGGTGATGTTACTATTCCTAATATTATAAGTGTATCAAACAATGACCAATTTATTAAAGATTTAAGTTTATTACTTTGTTATTTTGATATTTTTAGTTGTATTAAAAATAATTGTTTATCGATTAATGGTAAATATTATATTTTATATAAACAAAATATTAAATTAGAAAATATATTTAATGAATATGAAAATGATGATTATGATTATATTAATGGACTTTCTGAAATAATTTCATTATGTTATAATAAAGTATGTAATAGTGTATTAAATGAAATATATGAACCTATTTCAAGAAATAAATTAGTTGAATATATTAATATTTTTGAGAATCATACTAATTCTAAATTAATTAAAGAAGAATTAGATATCTTAAAACAAGCAGCTAATTCAAATGTTATTTGGGATGAAATTATTGATATTAATATTTATACACCAGATCAAAATGATTATGTATATGATTTTACTGTTCCTGGAAATCAAACATTTATGGTTGATACTGGTGTAATTGTTCATAATACTCTGAATACAAAGCATTTTGCTGGTGTAGCTAGCAAAGGTTCATCAAATAGTGGTGTGCCACGTATTAAGGAGATTATGAGTTTTAGCAAAGATATTAAAACACCACAAATGCATATTTATTTTGAAGACAAGTATGCTACAAATAAGTCTGATACAAATTTAATTACATCATATTTCAAACATTTAACAATTCGTGAATTAATTGATGCTGCTGAAATATTTTATAATATTGATACTAATGATAGTTTATCTAAAGTATTAGATAATGATAAAACAAGTAATCCATTTTATATTAATAATGAAAAAGAGAATAATATTAAATCATTACCTTTTGTTATTAGATTACAAATGAATTTAGAAAAAATGATGGAAAAAGAAACAACATTACTTGATATTAAGACTAAATTTATTACATATTGGTATAAGAACTTTTCAAATTTAAAGAATGTAAAGAAAAGTCATAAAGATATTTTAGTGAATGTAGATAAATTAGCAATTTTAAGTAATACTGATAATATTATTCATATTAGATTTCGGTTGAATGATTTTAACTATAGTTTACTTACAAGCTTTTTAAATATTATATTAGATGTGATTACATTAAAAGGTATTGATAATATTGATAATGTTGTTCAATTACAAGAACGTCGTATTATTTTTAATGATAATGGAGATGCTTTAGTTGAAAAAGAACACATTGTTATAACAGATGGTATTAACTTGAATGGTATGAGAATGATCAAAGGTATTAATCATACTCGAACTAAAATTAATGATATTTTAACAGTTTATCAAAATTATGGTGTAGAAGCAGCACGTTCTATAATTATTAATGAATTAATTAATACATTCGAACAAGGTGGTGCTGGAACAGTAAATCATGCTCATATTTCATTACTTGTTGACATGATGACATATAGTGGTGAAATTATTTCAATTGATCGCCATGGCATGAACAAGGTTGACAATGATCCAATTAGTAAAGCATCTTTTGAGAAAACAATGGATCATTTTATTAATGCTGCTATTTTTAGTGAAACAGATAAAATGACTTCTGTTTCATCTCGTATTGCACTTGGTCGTGTAATTCCAGGAGGCACAGGTGCATTTGATTTGTTACTTGATACAGATAAATTAATTAATTCAGAATATATTGATAATGAAACAGGAGGAAGAACTAATTTTATTCCATTAAATATTGAACCATTATTTGGTGATATTATAAAATATGGATTTGCTAAATATGATTTCTTTGTTCCTAAATAATTACTTATTGAATCTCATATAATACATATATAAAAAAAGAATCAAAGATTCTTTTTTTATAATTCTATTAGCGAATATAACACAATTGTGTAATGTGCAGTAGAACCTATTTATAGATATTCATCTATATTATCAGGTAATTCATTAATATTTATTTTATATACATTTTTCATTAAATTTAACATTTTTAATTCATTATGATCATTCATTTTAATAAAACTAATAGATACACCTTTTTTACCAAAACGCCCACAACGACCGATACGATGAATATATGTTTCTTTATCAATTGGCATATCATAACAAATTACTAAATTTACTTGAGGAACATCAATTCCACGAGCTAATAAATCAGTTGTTAATAATAAACGAGTTTTACCTTCTCTAAATTCTTGAACAATATTATTACGTTCTAAAGCAGTCATTTTACCATGAATTGTAGTAATTGAAAAATTTTGTGCCTTTAATTGTTCCTCAAGCCATGTAACTTTTCTAATAGTATTACAAAAAATAATAGCCTGTGTAGTTGAAATTAAATTATAAATATCAATAAATACATCAAATTTATTCTCTTCTAATTCAACATCAATATAAAATTGACTAATTAAATCAACAGCCACATCAGTATTTTTTAATAAAATCTTAATTGGATCTTTCATTATACGATCAGTTAATTTAAATACTGAATTAGATAATGTTGCTGAAATTAATACTTTTTGACTTTTTACTGGAATTAATTTAATTAAATTATTTAAATCAACTGCATCTTTATCATTTGTCATATGATCTGCTTCATCTATTACAAAATGAGTAATATTATTAATATTAAAACGTTTAACAGTAATCATATGTAATACACGTCCGATTGTTCCAATAATTATATCATTATTATAATATGTAATTTCAGTTCCTCCAACACATAATGAAATAGTTAAATTAGTATATTTAATAATATTTTGTGCAACTAAAAAAACTTGATGAGATAATTCACGGGTAGGTGTAATAATTAAAACCTTACCTTTTGATTTAATTATATTATTAATAATGCCTAATAAAAAAGTAACAGTTTTCCCTGTTCCAGACTGAGATTGAATAATACAATCACGTTCTGTATTAATTGAATCAATACCTTTAATTTGTATTGAAGATGGTGCATTAAAACCATTCAAATATAATCCTTTTAAAATATCTGGATCATTCACTAATTTATCGAAATTTTTATGTTCAGTTTCCATTTGTTATATAATATTCATGTTTCTTTAACTAATATTTCAACTAGAAAGTTTCAATTTATATGCACTAGTTATAAGTCCAAATATCATCATTCCTTGATTAGAAAAGGGATTTTGAAATGAAAAATTAAAAAAATGTTTTAATTTGAAAAATAAATAAGGAATTATTGTATATTTCTTAATTTTATCCCTCATTTCAGTAGATTTATCTTTTCCTATACAATCCTCCGTTTTTGTTAATATATGAAATGGTAGTAAATGGACTATATAAATGAATGGTATAACGTAATATACATTATAAAAAGCTGCCTTTTTATCTAAAAATGCTAATAATACAAATACCCATATTAATATATGAAATATATAGATAGACAAAAATAGATTATTCATATAATTATATTATATTTAAAAATTAATTTAAATCAATATTAACTAATATGTGATGTTCATTAACTAATATGTGATGTTCATTAACTAATATGTGATGTTCATTAACTAATATGTGATGTTCATTATCTAGGATAATAGATAAAACCCATGTCTTTAATAGTCAAATAAAAAAAATTGATTTATACATTATTTAAAGCTAAAACTATTAATATTAATAAAATGTCGTCTACTAAGAAAAACAATACTATCAAATATCAAGATTTTACGCCATCTGATCTCAAGTTTAAAAAGTTCGATGAACCTAACTTTGGAAAAGGCAAAGAAACAAAACCATCTAGTCAATTAATTAGTTTTACAGAGAAAGAATTTGATATTCAAACTCCATGGATCAAGCTGTATACTTATGGTATTCCTCGTCTTGGTCAATATTATAAAACAGACTCTTCGCGCACCTTTATTAAAGTTCCTCTAAATCAAGATATTCCAGAAGTCAATGATTTCCTTACTAAAATGCAGGGTATTGATGAATATATGAAATCTAAGGAATTTAAAACAATGCAATTTGGCGCTAAAGCTGATAAATATAATTATATTAATATTGTTCGTTTTCCTGAAGAAGATGAAGAGGAAAACAAATCTAAATATCCTAAACCTCCGTATATGAAGATTAAGATTGATCTTCATTGGAATCCTGATACAACTGCTGAGCCTAAAATTAAGACAGCTGTGTCAACATCAGTTCTTAAAGATGGGTCTCGTGTAAATGAATCTGTTAATATGGAATCAATGACAGAATTTGCTGATCTTGTTTCATACAATTCTAATATTCGTATGATTATCAAGCCAGTTAAAGCATGGTGTGAAAAGAAAGCCAAATCTGGTAATTCTCATATGCTTTATGGTGTAACATTTAAGCTTATTAAGGTTCAAGTTGAGCCTAATGCTAAAGCGAATAATCTTCTTTCAGTTGATAACAGTGCTTTTATTGATAGCGACGATGAAGAAGATTCAAAGTTTAAAGGTAAACCAACTGAATTTAAGACTGGTTCACTTCCTCTAAAGAAAGTAGTAAAAGAAGAAAGCGATGAGGAAGAAGAGGAAGAAGAAGAGGAGGAAGAAGAAGAATCTGAGGAAGAGGATCCAGTGCCTGAACCAGAACCAGTAAAGAAAGGAAAGGCTGTTCCTAAAACTCCTTCTAAGAATAAGAAATAAATATTATAAAATTTTTTTAATAATAGATTTAAATAATAAATTAATATATTGATAATAATGACAACTAAAGTTCCATTTCGTATAAGTGAATTAGATATTAATAATATCTGTTATACAGATGTTAAATCAAATGAAAAAAAAACAATAGTTTATTTAAAATATATGGATAATAATAAATTAAAAAACATAGTATTTCAAACTCCTACAACAATGTCATCAAATATGATTCAATGTAAAAATAATATATTTGAGTTAGATGTTCCATTAGTTGGAAAAGAAATAGATAAAATAAATAGATTTATTCAATTCTTAGATTTATTAGATAAAAAAATAGTAAAAGATGCAAAAAATAATAATAAATGGTTTGAATTATTTTCAAATCAAAAAACAATGAAATATCAAAAGATATTAAGAGAATCAACAGATGGTAATAGAAATGGTGTTATTAGATTAAAATTATTAAGAACAAATGATTTTGAGACAATTGTTCAATATAATAATTCAAGAATAAATATAGAAGAAATTCAAAAGGATTGTTGGTTAAAAAGTATATTAGAAATTTATGCTATATGGATTAATGAGAATGGTTTTGGTTTATTTATTCGGCCAATTTTATTAAGTTTTAAACCATGTATGAAAATTAGTTATAATTATAAATTAATAGAAGACAGTGAAGATGTAGAAGATGTAGCAGTTGATACTGTATATGATAATTCTATTTTCTTAAAATCAGAAAGCGAGATTACATCATCTATATTAGAGATGCCAAAGACTCAATCAAGTGAAAATGAAGAGGAACAAACTTTTGAAGAAATAGAAGATAAAAAAGAATTACATGATTCATCAAGTGATGAAGAAGTAGAAAATAATGATTTAAATTCATCTACAAGTTCAGATGATTAAAATATCTTTTATAATTCTGTTAGCTAAGATAACATATTTTATTATAAAGACACAAATAATACTACTATTATATGGAAACTACATATGATAGTAATAGTGTATATGTTAAATTGAATCTTACATCTCAGGAAATATTGTTATTAAAATCTCTTGAAGAATTTTATCAAAATACATATTATTTTAATTTATTATTAGATATTATTGAGGGAACAAGTATAATATCTCGAAGAACATTTGAGTATTTTGTAACTAAATATTCACTAAATCATAATATTTCATATGAATTGGAAGATAAAGGTATTAAATTAAATTTTATAGTTCATAGTTCATACAAAGATCAATTAAAAGCTCATAAGAAAAAATATTTCGATCCATTTGGTAGAGGTGATAGAATACCTTTTTTTTCATCAGATAATTGTATTATTACTACTATTGGACAATTAAATTTTTATAGATGGTTTTTTACAAAAAAAATATATGATTATTGTTTAAATAATTATGAAAAAATACAAAATGAATTATTATCAAATAAGAGTGTAAAGAAAAAAAATAGATATAATTTAAAAAAGAAAAGAACTGTAATATGTAAGAAACAAATTAATTACATTAAAATAGAAATGAATGCACAAAATACTGATATAGTTGTATCGTTTGATTTTTAATAAATTATAATTAAATTTAATGGGTCAATATTATAAATTCATAATATTATCTGATGTTAAACATAATAATAAAGAAATTATTGTTCTTGTTATTAATCCTCATGCTTTTGATGAGGGTGCAAAATTAATGGAACATTCTTATATAAATACTAATTTACTTAATACAGTTGAATTTTTAATTGGTCCACAGGGAGATTTTTATAAATCTCGTTGTATTTGGGCTGGTGATTATGCAGATAAAGAAGAAGAAATAGATGAAAATTTATATAAACTATCTAATAATTATAGTGAATATAAATCAATTTATGTAAATCAAAATTATAAATATATTGTAAATCATACAAAAAAAATATATATTGATAAAAGTAAAATAACTAATAATATTCATCCTTTACCTTTATTAATATCAGAAGGTAATGGAAAAGGAGGAGGTGATTATAGAGGTTGGAATATAGAATTATGTGGATCATGGTCTCGTGATGTGATTTCTATGGAACATGAGATACCTGAGAATTATGAAGAATTATTTTGTGATTTTGAGGAATATTAATAATTATTTATAAAGGATAGTGAATTTCTTAATTTTTCCTTGTAATAACTTAAAATAAAAATATTTATTTTTATTAAATGTATTTAGTCATATCAACAATTCCTCATTTTTTTAGTATTCTACCACTTATTAAATACTATAAATATACTTATGGTTACATAAATATAATTATTTTATCTACAACATTATCTATATTATATCACACATATGATGAGTCAAATAAAATAATTAATTTTTTTGATTATTGTTTTGCTGGAATATGGTTTTTATATGATTTACATATGGGATATAAATATACAAATGGGTTATGTGCAGTAGATAACACAAATAAAAAAATATTGTATAAAATTATATTAAGTAATTCTATTAGTTTTTTTTTAAATAATCAGATTACACATAATACATATTATCAATTAAATCATAGTTTATGGCATTTGATAAACGCTTATAAATGTTTTTATGTATCAAATCTTATAAGAATTAGTATGCTATTTTGATGAATAAGCCCTATTAAATTTATTATTAGAAAAATTGATCGGGTGATATGTTTTTACAAAGTAAAAACACATCTTTCCCGATTAAAAATTATAAAACCATACCTTTAGGTATGGTTTTATAAAAATTGATTATGAGATTTAATTTTCAAAGAAAATTAAATCTTTCATAATCGTGTTTATGGAAATATTCAAAATGTTCAAAGAACATTTTGAATAGCCATAAAAATTGATTGAAAGAAAGAAAAATCATAGATTTTTCATTTCTATTTCAATCAAAACTTATTTGTGTAAGATTCATTTTCCAAAGGAAAATGAATCTCACAAATAAAAATTGATATTCCAATATATTGATCTAATAGCATTTATATATTAAAATATGTCTACTGCCGAAATTGATAATGATAGCGAGTCTCTGATGGATGATAAGAAGAAGAAGCTTACTACCCCTGAACTTATTTCTGAATTAATTAGTCTATTTGAATCTTATGAACATATTAATGAAACATTTAATAATAAATTTAAGCAATTTGAAGCTGATAAAAAAGAACATGATTCATCTGAAAAGAAAATTATGCGTAATATTAATAGTGTAATTAGTCGTATTAATAAAGTAATTGTTCATGAACATGCAAAGAAGAAGCCTCGTAATACTACTAATGCGGGAAAAGGTGGTTTTAACAAACCAGTTCCCGTTCCAGAAGTTCTGCGTAAATTTATAGGTATTAATGAAGATGAACTAATGTCACGGCCTCAAGTAACAAAACTTCTTAATCAAAAGTTTCAGGAATTAGATCTAATGAAAAAAGAGAAAGATGATAATGATAAAATTATTAAAATTATTACTCTAGATAAAGCAACTGCAAAGAAGCTTCATCGCACAAATGGCGATAAGATTCGTACAAAAGATATTCAAACATTTATCTCACAATTTTATCATGAGGAAAAAGCAAAAGCAACTAGTGAATAATTGGATTAAATCCAATTAATTTGCTCAACATTTCTTTATTTTCAGGAGAATCAAAATATATAACATTTAATTTAATTCCATAAATATAATTATAAACATAATTCAAGTTAATTAATAATCCATTTTTAAATGGAATATAATTATTTATTTTAAACTCAGGTAGATCTAAACCATAAATAAATTCATATAAATTAATATTTTTATTATAATAAATTGATTCTTTTGTCCAAATATAATTATTAGGTAATGTTAAATTAATTATTAAATGACCATCTTCATCACCTCCATTATTAAATACAATTATAGGATGAGTTGTCTTAAATAAATAGGATGTTTCTATAAAATCATTATTTTGTTTTCTTTTTATTTTAATTTTTCTAATTAATTCTTTATTAATTTCATCAATATTGCATTTTAATTCAATTTTAATATTATTTTTATTATAAAGATGATATTTTAATGGAAAATCTGATAAATGATAATATTCAGCATAATCATCTTCCCAGCATGGTGTATCTGTATCAGAACAATCTATATTTACATTCTTTTTATTAGGAATAATTAATTTATTAAATAAACCTAATATATCATTAAAATCATAACAATCTATATTTTCTATAATATTATCAAATTGTTGATTATTTAATTTAAATAATGATTTTATATTTACTTGTTTCTTAAACCAATCTTCAAGGAATTTAGTTAATTTACTTTTAGTAGGTTTTTTCAATCCATCATATTGTAATTTTGTTTTTTCATCTATTAAAATAGTATAAGCATAATTAATTTGTTGAAATTTTTCAGTATTACCTGTTATTTTATCCGGATGATATTGTTTTGCTAATTTTCTATATGCTTTTGTTATTTCTTCTTTATTTGCATCTTGTGAAATACATAATATTTCATATAAGTCCATTATTATTAATATTAAAATTCGTTTAATACTGTTTATTAATAATTAATTTTATTCATTAAATTAATTATAAAATAATGAATGATATTATAGATTATGATAATCTTAAACTATTAGAAAGTAAAAGTTGTATTAAAGTATTTAAAAAAAATAATTCTAATTCTAGTTTAAAAGATAATATTAATATATTAAGAGATAGTTGTAAAATAATAGATGATTGTAATAGAATGAAAAAGAAAAAAGTATTAGATCTATCAAACAATTTAAAACATATAGCAAGTGGTGAAATAAGTATTAATAATATAAAAAAATTACAAGAAGAATTTTATAACGAAATTAATAATATTGATAATATTATAAATATCATATCCAATTATAAATCAGTTGAAGATCATTTTATTGAAATATATGGAAATTAACTTAATTCTTTCAAAAAATTATTAAAAGAATTTGCATTTCTTTCATCATTATATTCAAATCTATTTCCATCTTTCTCTACAATAACTGTTGGAAAACCTTGTATATTATATGTTATTAAACTATCTTTATCTTTATCAGCATCATAAACTATAAATTCTAAATTATTATATTGTTTAGTAACTACATCCCATATAGGTTTAAATGTTTTACAATGTCCGCACCAATCAGCTTTAAATAATATTACTTGAGTTTTATTTCCACCACCAGTTTGATTTATACCTTCTTTAAGATTTAAATATTTAGTTTTATATTTTAAATATTTTTCATAATAATTAGACATATAATATATATTATAAATTATTTAATGAAATATTTTTATAATATATAATGGAATCTCATTTTGATAAAGTATGTTATTTTAATAAAGCTTTTGATTATAAAGTATACAAATATTATGTAAATGCTTTAGATTTATTTCCTAAAGAAGCTAAATATAGATATGATTTAATTTATGAAGAAGGTTGTGTTGAGTTAGGAGAGGCTTTGCAAAATAATGATCGTATTGAAACTATGGATGGAATAGCTGATCTATTATATGTTTTATATGGAGCTTGTTATACATATGATTTAAATCCAGATTATATGATTAATAAACTTTATGATAATGATTTTTATCATAAAGTTCAAAAAGATGTATTTAATAGCGATGATAATAATTATTATAATATTTTACTATCTGATATTAAAGAAATTAAAATATGTTTATTAGAAAGAAAAAATTTAATTGAATTATATTCAGTATTAATTAAAACTATTATTGATACTTATAAATTAGGTTTTTCATTAAGAATTAATATTAATCATGTTTTTGATATTGTTCATAATTCAAATATGTCTAAATTATGTAATACTGAAGAAGAAGCAATTAAAACTGTAGAAAATTATAATAATAAATATAATATTTATAAAGAATATTGTGAAAAATTTGGATTAAATTCAAAAGAGGCTAAATCTGTATATTCTCCATATGATTCACCTTATTATTATAAATCAGGTAATTATTATTTAGTTAAAAATATAGGGACGGGTAAAGCATTAAAATCAATTAATTATACACCTGTTTGTTTTGTTTAATATAATTTTTATAATAAAATTGTAAAAATAATATAATTAATATATAGATATATACAATAAAAAGCATAATTATACTATAATTAAAATATGTTTCAACTGGCGGATAATAATAATACATTCCAAAAACATTTGGAATAGTTAATTGTATTAATTGTAAAGAAGTTATATATTTTTTTATAAATTTTACTTTATTTATTTTTAATAAAGATCCTAAATAATATGAATACATTACAGTATGCACGAATGAATTTAGAATAGTAGGCATCCATATACAATCTACTTTATATATATAACTAAAATGCCAACATATAACTGCTCCTATATGATGAAACTTTTGTAGAAAAATTGGATTTTTACCATTTAAATATAATAAAAATGTATCAAAAAATTCATAATATTTTGAAATATAAAATAAATATATTATATTATCAAATTCTGGATTTCTAAAATAATAGTTATGTTTAAATATAATTCCATCATTATATAATATTTTTGATAATGATAAAAAAGACCAAAAACTAAATAAAATTAAAAAACTATTATGTATAATAGATAATGAATATAATAAAGATGAATTTATACGAAATTGTTTAGGATATATAAAATATATTATAATTGATAATAGAGGATACACATGATATGATAAATTATTTGTTTCAATATTCATAATAAATATTATATAAAAATAGTGTTTATATAATTATAAATCTTTGATTGGTTTTATAAAAATTGATTCGCATATTTGATTTGCTTAGCAAATCAAATATAGCGGATTAACTTTATATTAGAGATTGGGTTTAACCCAATCTCTAATATAAAAATTGAAATAGCGTTGTGCATTTTAAACTATTTTGCTTAGCAAAATAGTTTAAGAAAATGCCAACAGGATTAGAATATTTAATAAATATAGCCTAAAGGCTATATTTATTAAAAATTGAAATAGCAAGTGTATTAAACAGTAATTATTATATTAGTGTAGTATGTCAAAGTCATCGACTATGCACAATAATAAAACACAACGTGGATTTTGGGAAGCTAGTTCTCATCGTGAATGTAAAGGAGCTTTTGAAGAATCTACTACAAAAGCTGGTATGAATACAAGTAGTTATGATCCAACAAAAATTACTATTCATCCTATTCCTTCTCGTGAAGAACAATTATTAGATAAATTAAAATCTGGTCAAAAATTAACTAAAACAGAAACATTTATTATTGAAAATTATAAAAAACGTATTGAGACTGATATTAAAGCTGATATTGAACAAATTCGTTCTTTAGGTGTTCAAGCAAAGCCTCAAACAGTAGAAGGTAAATTACGAATCCTATTTATGATAATTAAACAGCAATTAGAAAAGAATCAAGATGATATGGTTTATTATACTTTTAATAAAATTAAGGAATATCAAATTCCTGATCATATTAAAAAAGAATATAAAGAAGTTATTGAAAAAATTAATAAAGTCATTGAAACAGTTGATCCTATTAAATTACAATTTACAAAGTTTCATAGTAGTATGCCACCTCTTAATCAGCGTGGTTTTGTTAAATTAGATCCTTTTCAAGTTCAAGTTATTGAAAGTATTGAAAAAAATCATACTATTATTGTAAAAGCTCCTACATCTGCTGGTAAAACAGTTATTGTGGGTAATGCATTTGTTAAAGAAAATGTTAAAATTCTAGTAGTTGTTCCAACTGATCCACTTGCATGGCAAATGGCTGCATTTATTGGTAAAATTAAGCATGTTGATATTCCAATTATTACACGAACTTTTCAATCTGCAATTGGTCGTGATGATTTAATTAAAAAGATTGAACATGCAGGTATTGTTGTAGGAACACCTCAATATTTATTAGATTATCTACCATTACTTAGTATAAAGTTTGATTGGTTAATTGTAGATGAAATTCATATGATGGGTGATCCTGATTGTAAAGAAATGGAAGTTATTATTAAAGCTTTTAGTGATACACCTACTATTGCTCTATCTGCAACTATTGGTAATGTAAATGAATTAAGTGATTGGTTTGTAAAAATTGGTCATAAAACAGTAGATGTTATTAGTAGTGATAGTCGCTTTTTTAATCTTCAAACATATTATTATGACAATAGTTATGAAGATCCATTGATGCGTATTCATCCATTTTCAACTGTAAATGTAAATGATATTGAATCAGGTGATATTCTTAATAAATCTTTAAGTGTAACACCACCTGATATTTGGGATTTAGCTACTAAAATTGATAAATTTCTTCCTGATGAATTAAAGATTCATAATCATTTTACTAATGATATGCGTATTACATTAGATCAAGCTGTTAAATATTTTAATTTGATTATTAAATGGATGGTAGATAATTATAAAATTAAAACAAGTTTGATTAAAAGTATTATTAAAAGTTATGAACCTGAAGAATTAGAAACAACTGAATATAATTTATATGAGATTTCAATGTATTTAAAAGAGAAAGATATGACTCCTGCTATAATTTTTATTACAGATTCGGATGAATGTCTAACTAGTATTTATAATTTTGCTCATATTATTAGAAAGAAGGAAGAAGAAGCTTATCCAAAATTATTTGAAGAACGTCAAAAATTAGCAACACGTGCTAAATATGCAACAAAACAAGCAGATCGTATGAAATTAGGTGATATGAATGATAAGCAATTAACACGTTTGATGATGAAAGGAGAATTAGATAAAATTACTGAAATGACTGCTGAAATTTCTATTTATGAACCTCATCCTGATTTTATTATGAATAGAAGTCAACAAATTTCTAGTCATATGATAGAAGATTGGTATAAAGAATTAAAAGTATATTTTCCACCTGAGGGTAGTCGTTATCATCCTATTATTGATTTGTTATTTCGAGGTGTAGGTATTTATTGTAAAAGTTTACCAGATCCTTATCGTAATTTAGTTCAAAATTTAGCTTGTAATGGAAAGCTAGGTATTATTTTTAGTGATAAATCTTTAGCTTTTGGTGTATCCATGCCAGTTCGCACATCAGTAGTTGTAAAAAATAAAAGTTCTTCTCAAGAAATTGATAGCACCCTTTATCATCAAATGGCTGGTCGTGCAGGGCGTCGTGGTTTAGATAAAGAAGGTAATGTAATTCTTGTAGGATTTCAATGGTCTGAAATTGTAAACTTGACTACAAGTAATATTCCATTTATTAAAGGTTTAGATAATATGTTCTATGGAGCAGAATATAGTAAATTATTAAATGGTGACAAGCGTTGGGATAATATTAAAATAAATCATTTTTCGAAAGACCCATCAAATAGCGAGGCTTTAGATTTTTATAAATCTATTAATGAAAATTTAGGAGATGGATGGTCATTTGGAATGCATGATAATATTGCATTTAATCATATGATGTGGCGTTTTCGTCATAGTGAAGATGGTATTCGTGTAGCATTTTTATTAACATTTATTAAAAGAATATTTAAAACATGTAATCCTGATAATGAAAATACACAAATTGAATTATCTAAATTTCTGGCAAGTTTTATTGAAATAGTTGAAACAGCAGGAACAGAATCTTTAGATCATCCAGAATGTATTTCTAAATATACAATTCATGAAAATTTAGAAACATTAGGTTTAGGAGTTCCTGCTTTAATTGATAGAAAAATCTATGATAGTATTCGTTACAATAAATTAGTTGAAACATCTGAAAAAAGTATTTTACGTGAACGTTTAATTAGTTTTTCAGAAAAAATTCGTAATATTCAACATTATTTTTTCCATATGAATGAAGTATCAATTACACGTTTATTTGGTAAATTAATGACTCGTATTTGGTGGGTATATCATAATAGTTCTCCATTACTTAATAATGTAAATTAAATCTGTTATTATTATTTTATAATATAATATATTATAATATAATATATTATAATATAATGGCAGAAAAATCTACAGAAATATCTGGCGCGGTTGGTTATACTTTATTAAAACATCCTAATATAAAAGAATTTATATTATTATTATCTGATATTCACGCTGATGTTACTTATTGTAAAGATGTAAATAGTAAAGAAATACACACATTATTAGATGAATATACTGAAAAAGGAGTTACTGTGTTTTTAGAAGAAGCATTAAGGGAAGATAATATACAATTAGAAGCATTATGGAATGCTCCTCATACAGAAGCATTACGTAACTTAAATTTAACAAATTATAAAATAATTCCAGTTGATATTAGACCATTATTAATTCCATTTTCATGGGAATTATGTGAAGGTAATAAAGAACAATGTGAAATGACTGTAAGACAATATTTAGAAGAGTTAGATCATTTTTTTACTTTTCAACCAATACAATGTATGATAAAATATATATTACCTCAAATTAGATTATCATTAGGATATCCAAGAACAAGAAAAATGTTAATTATTTATTTTTATTTATTAAGAAAAATATTTGCAAAATATTTACATGAGAATAAACAATATTGGGATTATACTATTGGTAAATTAGTAAGTGAAAAGAAAACTGATATTTTAGAAAAAATAAATATGATATTAAGTATGATTATGGAATGGTATATTATATTATTAATAAATAATTGTCAATCAAATATGATAATTCATATTGGATTAGCACATTCATCAAATGTTTTAGAATTATTAAATTCTATATTTCAATATCAAATTACACAACAAGCAGGTATAAATAAGATGACTGATTTACAAAATGTAACTACTCCTAAAGTTGAAGCATGTATTAGAGCAAATCTTAATTTATTTAAGAAAAAATATCACTTTAATTAATGAGTAAATTAGTATTTACAGATAATGATTATAATTCTCCTGATGGTATGATGACATCAGTATGGGGTCCTCCTATGTGGCATATATTACATACAATTAGTTTTAATTATCCAATAGAACCAACAAAAGAGCATAAAATTAATTATTATAATTTTTATAGTAATTTAAAAAATATATTACCTTGTAGATATTGTAGAGAAAATTTATCAGATAATTTAAAAAAACATCCATTAAATAAATCTGTATTTATTAGTAGAGATTCATTATCAAGATGGGTCTATAAATTACATGAAACTATAAATACAATGTTAGGTAAAAAATCAAATCTCACTTATGAAATGGTTAGAGATAGATATGAACATTTTCGTTCAAGATGTTTAAATGATAATGAAATAAATATGAAACACACAAATAAAGAAACAGGATGCACTGAATCTTTATATGGTGTGAAAGGTAAGTGTGTTTTAAATATTGTTCCAAAAAATGATAAATCTAAATCATTTAAAATGGATCCTAAATGTAAAATTAAAAGAAAAATATATAAATCTAAATAGAAATTATAATAGAAATTATAATAATTTATTTACTAATACAACATATTCATATTCTGCTTTTTTCGTGGAATATCCCTTATATTTATTCCATCCATCCCATTTTTTATTGCCTTTAAAATCTAAGAAATTAGGTTTTGGTGTTGTATTATCTCCTACTGTTGCTTGTTTATATAAACCATATAAACTAGCTAGAGTATCATGATCAGGTTGAGTTGTTAAAGTTTTAACTGCTTCTGCAGCTTCAAGAAATTGTTGTGAGTTTGGCATTAATATTATTAATAATATTTCTTTAATTATCAACATCTTCTAATTGTTTATCAATAGCATGCATTTCATCGGCAGTTAAATTGTGTTCCATAACTTTATTATCTTCAATAAATACTTCTTCAGAACTTTCATCTGAACTTGCTAATAATTCTTGAACTTTTTGTTTTTTAATTGGTTGTTTTTTGTGCATTTGAGCTTGTTCTTGCATTTGAGCTTGTAATAAAGCTTGAGCATGTAATTGAGCTTGCATTTGAGCATGCATTTTAGCTTGTTCTTGTTCTTCTAATTGTTTTCTTAATAAATTTTGTTTCATCATTGCCTGTTGTTTTAAAAAATCTTCTTGAATTGGTTTTTTATTGTCAGATTGTTCTTTAGAAAATTTATTTTTTTTACTTTGGAATTTAAAATAATAAAATGAGATTAAACATAACATAAATAATACAATAGCCCATTTAAATTTAGGACTAGCTATTATATTAGTTATCATATTCATATAACTATCAGATTTTGATAAAGTTTTTTCTACTTCAGAAATAGTATTTGTAAATGATGATGTTAAATTAGTGCTTTCTGATGATGTAAGTTTTTCAACAATTTTTTTTGCTGCTTTAGCAGTGGCTTTAGCAACTTTGGCAACTTTTTCAGCAGATTTTGCTACTTTTTCAACGGGAGTTGAACACGACATTAATAAATTTAATATTTAAAATATTTATTTTAAACTAATTAAAGATCTTTTAATCTTAATTATAATGGATAGAAAACGTAAATTAATAAATGATTTATCATCATTAACAAAAAAAATCAAACATGTTGATTGGAATACAATGATATCTGCATCTAGTATTAAAAATTATATATTAGATGATCCTTTATTAGATTGGTTAAAATATTATTCAATTAATAATATAACTGATATACCAAAACAAAAGAATCATAATATAAATAAAAATAATAATTTAACTAAAAATTATCTTAATTATAATTATGTTAATTCTAATCATACTCAATTTATTATGAATCAAGGTTATTTATTTGAACATCATGTATTTAATTTTATGAAAAATAATTTAACAAATTTTAATATTGTTCAAGTTTCTGAAAATAATGGAATAAATTCTGTTCAATCATATGAAAAATATATGGAAACTATTAAATTAATGAAAGATGGGACGGATATTATTTATCAAGGAGTATTACATGATTATAAAAATAAATTATATGGTTCTCCAGATTTATTAATAAGATCAGATAAACTAAATAATATTTTTAATTTAAATTTAATTAATAAATCAATTGAATCAAAAATATTAGGAACAAAATTTCATTATGTAGTAGTTGATATAAAACATTCTACTTTACAATTAAATGCAAATCAAGAATATATTAAAGATACTAATAGCATTCCGGCTTATAAAGGTCAAATATTAATTTATAATAAAATATTAAAAGAAATACAAGGAATTCAACCTGATATTGGATATATTTTAAGTAAAAAAATATTATATACTAAAAATAAAATTCAACATACTTCATCAAATTTTATGAATAATATAGGTTGTATAAATTATAATAAATATGATAAAGATTATATTAAAAAAGTAGATAATGCTATTTCATGGATTACTAGAATGAGAAAAGATGGTGGTAATTGGAAATTATTACCACAACCATCAGTTAATGAATTATATCCTAATATGAAAAATGATAAAGATGGAGAATATAGAAAAATTAAAACAGATTTATCTAATAGAATAAATGAGATAACTAATATATGGTGGTGTAGTTATGATAAAAGACAAATAGCTCATTCAAAAAATATATATAATTGGTTAGATCCAAGATTAAATGCAAATATAATGGAATTTTCTAATTCTAGAATATCTAATTTAATTGATAATATATTAAATATTAACAGATCAACTGATTTAATTCAATTAAATAATTTAAATAATGTTCATTTAGAAGATAAAGATACATTAGAATTTTATTTAGATTTTGAAACAATTAATAATGATTTAGGACAATTTGATATTGATATTAATATTAATAATATTATATTTATAGTTGGTATAGGATGGATTGAAAATAATAAATGGAAATATAAATCATTTTATTTAAAACAACAAACAGATGATTGTGAATATAAAATGATTATGGATATGTGGGAATTTATTGAACATAAAAAACAAAAACTAAATAAAAATAATATATCATTTATACATTGGTCTAATGCTGAACTTAATTTTTATAATAAGTTTTTAAATAAACATCCTAATAATAATATTCCTGAATTAAATTCATTTGATTTACATAAATTCTTTTTAGATAATAATATTGTAATTAAAGGTGCTTTAAATTTTTCATTAAAAACTATTGCTACTGCAATGTATAATAATAAAATGATTTCAACTAATTGGGATAAAAATGGATGTGTAAATGGCTTACAAGCAATGTTAAGTGCATATAATATGTATAAAAATAAAACAAGTCTTACATCAAAGGATTTAAAAGATATTATTAAATATAATAAAATAGATTGTAAAGTATTATGGGAGATATTGTTATATTTAAGGATTAATTATTAATATTTAATAATTAATGGGTTTTGATAAATTAATGACATTTTTAAATAAAAACTTACCTAATATAGGTGAAGAAATATTTACACCATCTGTTATTACAAATCATATTTTTATTGATATGAATTTTTTAATTTATAATAGTATTTATGAATTAGAAGAAGAAATAAATAAAATAATAATGATAATTTTAGGTGTAACATTTACAGATATAGATATTATAAATGAAAAATTAAATAATATTTTTAGTAAAGATCATTGGATTAAATTAAATTTAAACATGGATGAAATAATAGATGGAATAACAATTGATGAAATTATTTTAAAATTTAATAAAATATTAAATACTAATATTAATAAATTATTATCTTATCATTTATTTAATAGTTTATATAATCATATAAGTATTCATCCTATACAATTTATAAAAACAATAAATATATTTGTAGATGGTATTCCAACATATTCTAAAATATTAGAACAAAGAAAACGTAGAATGAAAAATTATATTGATTCTAAAAAAAGAAAAGAATTATTTAATGAATATTTTAAAAATATATTAAATTCAATAATAACAGAAGATGACATTTCATTTGATTATTTTGATTGGATTAAAAACATGTATTCATTTGATAAGGGAATTGGTCCATATTCTAAAATATTAAATGATATTATAAATTTTATACATATTAATATGGTCGATACTTTTAAAAATATTAAAATTAATATAAATAATAGTTTAAATAATGGCGAAGCAGATTATAAGATATTTAAATATATTATTGATAAAAAAATAGATTGCGATATTACAATTCATTCATGTGATTCTGATTTTATATTTTTAATATTATGGTATCAATTGCTTTCTATATCTAAATATAATGATAGTAACATTATGTTAATTAATTATAATAATTTAAAATCAAATATAAAAACATTATATTATGGTAAAAAAATAATAAATGCTTTAATTAATAAATATGCTATAATAAATAATATAAATGAAGAAATAAGTATAAATGTTATATATGATTTTTTATCATTATTAATTCTATTTGAAAATGATATAATGCCTACTTCATATGAATTAGGAACAGAATTATCTTTAAAAACTATATTTGATACTCATTATGATCTTTATGTTAATTCTAATTTTATAATTAATTTAAATAATATAAATGTTGTTAATTTTAACAATTTATCAAAATGGTTATTAAATATTAAAAATACTAATTCATTTTCAACAATTATAATAAATAGATTTTATAAAACATCTAATAATCAAGATAATAATATGCAAAATTTACAATTATATGATAAAGGGTTTTATATTGAAAAAAATTCATTTCAATCATTATATAATTATATTGTTTATAAATCTGAAAATAATAATGAAAATATATTAAACAATTCAACTTCAATTGATGATTGTTATAATAAATATATTAATTTAATTAAAGACAAAAATGTAGAACAATATATGTCTTTATTTATTTCATTAAATCATATATTCTTTAATGATTTTAATTTATATACACCATATAATACATTATATTATAATGATATAATTGGGCCTAGTATTGATATGATTATAAATTTTATTAAATCAAATGATATGAATTTAATTCAACAAGAATGTTTTAATAAATTTAAATTATTTGAAAAAGATAATTATTTCAATCCAATCTCTCATCATTTATTTATAACACCATATTTATTTGAAAATAATATATATACTACATTTAATTTAGATATTGATGAAAAATATATTAAAAGTTTTTTAAATGTAATAGGAACAAATATTAAAGGTATTTGGTATGAAGAAGGTAGTGAGTTTAATTTAAAAAAAATTGATCCATATATATTTATAAATTTATGTAATAAAATGATTAATTTTTATAAAAATAATTTTATTAACAAGTTATATATTGATAATAATTTATTAGAAATGAATATTAATTAATTTATAAAATTATTTTTAAATTTATTTTTAAATATCTAATATTATTTAATAAAATGATAATACCTGACAATGAAACTAGAATTTTTAAATATGGAAAACTACATAATAAATTAAAATATACAATTATACAAGATATTAATACAGATGAATCTAATATAGTTGTATATATTAAGACTGGATCTATTTATGATCCTAAAGAATACATGGGATTAGCTCATTTTTTAGAACATATGTTATTCATGGGTAGTAAGAAATATCCAGAAGAAAATTATTTTAGTAAAAAAATAACAGAGTATGGTGGAAGTTCAAATGCTTATACTGATGCTTTTGAAACAGTATATTATTTAAATGTAATGAGTGATTATTTAGAAAATATAATGGATATTTTTTCAAGATTTTTTATAGATCCATTATTTAATATTAATTCTGTAGAAAGAGAAATAAATGCTGTTAATTCTGAACATTTAAAAAATATAAATGATACTGATTGGATTGAAAGGCAAATTATTTTAAATTCAATTGATGGTGATCATATTGCAAATAAATTTAGCACAGGAAATCATAATACATTTGGTAATAATTATGTTAAAATTAGAGAAGCAATAATTGAGTTTTATAATTGTTATTATTGTGCAAATAATATGAGTATTGTAATTACGACAAATAAATCAATTTCTATAGTTGAAAATTTAATAAATAAATATTTTAATGAAATAAAAGAAAAGATTGTTACATTTCCTAAAATTAATAATAAATTATTTTCAAATACATTAAATGAATATCAAATTAAAACTAAAAACAATAATAATTATATTATATATTATTGGAATATTAAAAAGTTTACTTATTATATTAATAATAATATTATTAACATTATAATAAATGCTATTAAATTAAATTGTAAATGTAATTTAACAAATTATTTAATTGAATTAAATTATTGCACTGGTCTTGATATTTATTATTTAGATATTGGAGTATTTATATTAAAAGTATATCTTTGTTCAAATAGTAAAATTATTCAAGTTAATAATATTATCAAGCATTATTTTGACAATTTATATAAATTTAATTGGGATATAATTTATAATTGGATAACAAAATCATATAAATTATTATTTCATAATAATTTAAAAATATCGAATATTGATTTAGCAACTAAAATAGCTAAAAACATACATTATTTTGATAAAAATTTAATTTATTGTGAAGGTATGTTAGAATATAAAAATGAACATAAATTAAAATTAATAGAAACTGTAAAATTATTAAAATTTAAAAATGTTAATATAATTTATGGAACATCAAAACCATTAGATTCTAGTAAAGTAAAGATTGAAAAACATTATAAAGCAAAATATTATAAATTAAAAAAATCTTTTATTAAACTTGATTATAATTTAATTAAATCAATTCATTTTAGTTTAAATATAGAAAAAATTAATTTTGATTTATTAAATATTAAACCAAAACATATAAAAAATCTAGATATTGAAACAAAATTAGGATTAAATGTTCCTATTCAAATTAATAAAAGATTTTGGTATGGAGGTGTTTCTAAATTTAAGGATAATTTTGTATTTGGAAGAATATTTATCGATCATAAACCATTTTATAATAATATTAAAAATTATTTAATTACAGTATTAGCTATAAATGTTATTAATTATTATATTAAATTAATTTTTTGTTTAGAAATAATGTTAGGTTATACTATTTTATTAAATATTATAGATGGTAGTTTTAATATTATTATTAGTGGGTATAATCAAAATTATATTGATTTTTTTAATAATGTTTTGAATAAATTAAAACAAATTAAACCTGCTGATAATATAATTAAAATGTGTATAAAACAGATGAAACATACATTTAAAAATGTTAAAACTGAATCACCATGGAATTATTCATCAATGATATTAAATGAGATGATTTATAAATATGTTTATAATTATAAAGACAAAATAATTGCTCTTGAATCAATAGATAATAATAATTTAAAATCATTAGTATTAGACAGAATAGATCAAATTATTAATCTAAGAGATATACCAATAGTAACAATTATTTATGGTAATATAAAAATGGATAATTTAAATAAATGTATAACATATAATTTAAATAATCATATTAAACTTGAAAAAATAGAAAAAGATAACATTGTTCATAATAAAATTATTAAACATCCTAATAAAAATGAAAAAAATAAATGTATAACATATATTTTTAATTGTGGATGTGATTTTAATCCATTATTATCTGCTAAATTATTTTTATTAAAAATAATATTACAGGATCCTGTATTTAATCAATTAAGAACTATTCAACAATTAGGTTATTTAGTTACAACTAAATATATTTATAATGATAATAATTATATTTATATTAAAGTTCAATCTCATTATTCAATAGAAAAAATAAAAACAGGTATAGATAATTTTATAAAATGGTTTGAAACATATTTAATAAACATGAATATTGATGATTTTAATATAATAAAATTATCATTATATAATTCATTAATTCAAAAGGAAACAAATATTAGTGAATTAATTACAAAATATATATCAGAAATATATACTCAAAAATATATATTTAATAGAAATAAATTAATTGCATCTGAATTAAAAAATATAAAATTAAATGATATTATAAAATTATATCATTCAATAATTAAGAAAAAAAGTATTATTCAAATATATTAGTAAATATATTTATTTAAAAATTTATTTAAGCGACGGGTGTAGCACCTAAGTCAAAAATCGAGCTGTATTCGTTAGCGGTATTAAAGCTTTCTCCAATAAATCCAGATGGATTGGCAGCAACTTCAGTTGTTCCAGATTTAGTTAAAGCTTTAACAACAATAATAATAACAATAATAACAATAATGATTATAATAATGTTATCAAGAGTAACTTTGTTATCTTTCTTTTCTTCATCACGTTTGCACGAAGCAGTAGATTCAGGCATATATAATTACTATAGATAAAAAATTTATATTTTTTTTAAATATTTTTTTATTTATTGCATTTTAAAGGTTCTTCATTTTTATATACATTTCTGTGATAAAATAATTTACAATCAATTGCACTTTCCTTTAATAAAGTTTCAAATTTAGATATTAATTTTTGTTTGCGTTTAGCCATAGACCATATATATTCATCAGTTGTTTTTTCATTAGGATAAACAGATAAATATAAAAATACCTCAACATTTCTTCTATTTCTTGGTAAATCTTTATGACTACAAAATCTAATAGCTCTTCCTATAATTTGTAACATTCTACTCATATTCCAATATGGTTCTAATATATGAACTTGACTAACTCTAAGTAGAGAAACACCTTCTTTAATAGAAGGTGATCCTAACATTATTTTAATAAGCGAACCATCTTGATTTTCTTTTTTATTAAATATATATTTAATTTCTTCCTTTACACTATGAAGTTCATCTCCAGACCAAACTGCATAACGTTTTTTACCTTCGCCGTATGTCATATAATTTTTATAACCATTATATTCTAAATATTGAATAAGAGATCTAATTCCACCAATATCTTTAAAATTACTATATATAAAATTAGGGCCTATTGATTTATTTACATTGTTTAATATTTTATAAAATTTTTTAGAATAATTAATAATATTCTTTTTATGTAAATATTTTCCAGTTAATGATGCAAAACCCTTTTCTCCTATACTGCGATTTGGAAATGCAATATTTGACATAATACGAGGGCCAAGTAAAAAATTTGATGGTAATTTTAATATATCACCACTATGAAAATTTGTTTTTTCTTCTTCATCTATAATTGTTTTGTATGAATTATATTGAAATTTTTCCATTTTACATCTAACAACTTTAAATATAGTTTTTGGAAAACTTTGAGGGGGAGCTCCTCTATAATATGATATTAAATTAGGTAAATATGATTTAAATTTATCAATATTAACTAATTCATAATCAGTTCCTATGTCTGATTTAAATGGTTTTAAAAATGTATTATTAAAATCAGATCCAATTGGTAATTCTCTTTTAACTTTTAATAGATTTAAAGTTAATGCTATTTCTTCTGGTTTATCAAACATAGGTGTTGCAGATAATAAAATAATTCTAGTATTATCATCAGATTTATCAATAGCATCATTTAAATTAGTGTAAAATGGACCGTTTTCAGAAATCATATTTTGAACTTCATCTATAATTAATAAAGTATTTTTTAATTTTATTTTATTATCCTGACATAATTCAATGAATTTATGATAACTATAAATTGTATAATATTCTTCTATTTTTTTATCTATTTTTTCTAATAATTTTTTATATACTTTATCTCTTGGTGAAAATGTTTTTAATTCATCTCTTTCTTCTTTTGTCATATAACCACCACATTCTCCTCTTAATTCATCTTTAAAATTTCCAATTAAAGCAGCAGGTAAAACTACCATAATATGCATTTTTTTTTTTAATGATTCAGCTATTGTTATAGCTGTGCAAGTTTTACCAGCGCCTATTTTATGATAAATTAATAATCCTTTTTGTCTACTAGTTGTAAAAAAATCTCTTAAAAATAATTGTTGTGGTTGTAATTTAAAACTTAAAGGTTTACATATATCTTCCATGGTTTCAGTGCTTTTTTTTAATTTATATTTTTTAAATTTCTCTGTAATTGACATTAATAATAGTTAGATTTAAAAAAATAATACTATTATTAAATAAATTATCAATTATATGCCTTCATATGTATTAGATTCTTATACAATTACAGAATATTATAATTTTATTAGTAATAATAGTATATATATTAATAATAATTTTATAACAATAAATGAATTCAATAGCTTTATTCAGTGTTATATGAATAAAATATTATATAATTATAATTATAATAATGATTATAAAAGAAATAAAAATTTTATTCATTTAAATTTAATTGGAGATATTATAGTAAATAGTGGTTTTGATAAGAATGAATTATTATTATATAATTATATTTTAAGTGTTTCTAATACTATGAAAGGACAACTTATTTTATATAAATTAATATCATATTTAGATGTAATTGATATTAATAAAATTGTTAAAGAATCTGCTGAAACATGGACTCTTCCGATATTTTTATTTTATATAAATTATTATTTTAAAAAAATATCTTTAACTACAGATGATATTAATTATTTAATTATAACAAGTTTTAAAAATACAGATGATCGAATTTATAAATATATTATAAATTATAATTTATTTAATATAACAACATTACCAAATGAGATAGTAGTAAATTGTATAAAAAATATATGTGATTCAAATAGTCCATCTAATTATTTATTAAAAAAAGTAAGATATTTGAATAGATTTTTTCCTGATTTATATATGTATTTAAATGAAATGATTTTTATATTTAGTCCAAGATATATTCATGTTTTACCTACTTTATTTAAATTTTATTATAAAAAATCATCAGTTATACATGAATCTAGTTTTCGTGAAATATCATTATATTTAATAGCATATGATATAGATTATTCAAAAGATATTTATACTAGTATTTATAATTATTTAAATACAACATTTGAAAAAAATTGTTTATATATATTTACATTATTTAATTTTGGCGAGTCATTTAATACATCTTTAATTAAAGATGATAGTATATCAAAATTATCAAATTTAATTTCAAATAATATACAGTATATTTCTAATAATATATATAAAACTCTTAATATTAATGATTTTAAACAATTTATAAATTCAATTGATATATCAGATTATATTATAATTGATTCAGAATTATCTAAAAAATTTATATGGACTATTATGCCATTTATTATAGCAAAGAAAGGAGAATTAGCAAGTAAATTTAATTTAATTAGATATAATATATTAAAATATATTAAAAAAAATAAAAAGAATAAAGAATTTATAAATAAATTAATATTATATAAAAAAAATAAATTAAAGGTAATAGATTTTAAACTACCTCCAATTCATTTACATCCCAATCAATTATATAATTTTGAAGATGCTTTATTAAAAGAAAAACCTGATGGTGTTTTAGTATATGAATTACCAAAAGATATATTTCCTAATATTATATTTACTAATCAAATTAAAGCAGAATATATTGAAGAATTAGATCTATATTTAGTATTTGATATTGAAATAAATTATAATAATATTGAACGCCATAAATATATTCACGAAACTCATGAGTATGGTCAAAAAGAAATACCATTTATGAATAAAGATAATATGCTTGAATTAATAAAAAAAGAACAAATTAAATTAAAAGAATTTTTAAAACAACCTTATAATAATTATAGATGGTATCCAAAACCAGCATGGTTAATTAATGTTAAAAATATGGCCAAGTTATTAATTGATATTATTAATATGGAATTAATAATTGATTATAGTTTGAATGAAATTAATTATGATGGATTTATTTTAACACCATTTAATCATAGAGAAATTAAAATAAAACCAAAGAAATATTATACTATTGATTTATTATATAAAAATAATAAATTTTATGATAGAGATGAACATGTGTGGGATATTAATACTGATTTAATTAATAGTGAATTAATCAACTATTCAATTTATAGATGCTATCCAGAAAATAATAAATGGGTTTGTAAAGAAATAAGAAATGATAAAATGAAACCAAATACAAATATGATAGTAAATAATATTATTAATTTATATAATTCAGATTATACTGATTATAATTATTATGAAAAAAATCATAATAGTATTGAATGGAAACAAATTATTAATGATAATAATAATATAATTAAAATGTTAATAAATAAAATTAATCAGTCAAAACAAACAGTATTGGATTTGGGCTGTGGATATAATAGAATTATACCATATATTAATTATGATTATTATGTTGGTATTGATATAAATCAATCATTAAAGATTGATTTAAATAAACCTAATGTAATGAATTTGAATTATAATTTAAATAATGGAATTAAAATATCATTTTTTAAAAAATTTAATTTAGTAACATGTATTAATAGTATTATGCATTTTTCTACTGATTTATTTTGGTCTGATTTAAATAAAATTGTTGATAATAATTGTATAATGTTAGTTAATGTATTAGAAATGGATAATATTAGATATGAAAGAAATGATTATTTTATTGAAAGAGATAATAATTATGTTATTTATAAATTTCCAATACATAATAAAATAAAACAAGAAAATTATATTAATATTGAAGAAAAATTTAATAAATATGGATGGAAAATAATAGATATATTTAAACCAAATAATGATAATTTAACAAAATTATATAAATGGTATATAGTAATGAAATAATTATATTAGAAATGAATTGATGCATATTCATTACCTTCATATGGTCTAATATACGAAGGTGGTGTTATTTTTTCTAATGGTATATCATTTTTAATAACTTGTAACATGGTATTATTAATGGTATTATTAATGGTATTATTAATGGGTTCCATATTAGAAGTTGGTTGTATATTTATTTTACTCATATCAATGGTAGGTTCATCGTCTTCTAAATCATTTAATTTATTTAAACCTTCTATTGCTGATTCTTTAATTTTAATAGCAACTAAATTATATTTTTTAGATTTAGCAATAGATTTCATAATTACTTGTGTATTAATTTCATCGAAACTAATATCATCACTAAAATTATTAATAATTAAATTAGCTAATACTAATGCTTCATCTTCATTATTTGATTTTATAATTAATAAATTTTTATCAACATCTATATCAATAATTGGATTATTTTGTATATAATCTAAACTTTTCCATATTAAAAACTTTTCGACATATTTATTTATATTATTAATTTTAATATAATATTTATTATATTTTGGGCCTTTTTTTATTTTGATCCATGGTTCTGGATTGTCTAAAGTAATAACATTAGTATTTGATATTTTTTCAGTAATATTTTTATTTCTATAATTATAATCAATAATTAATACAACTAATATAATAATAATTGGAATATATATCATTATTATATCGTTAGAAATAATATTATATATAATATTATTTAAATATGTTATTTAATGAAATTAATTTTATTAATAAAATTCAAAAACATAATGTAAAGGAACAAATGAAAATATTATCAAAACCATTTAATAATTCTGAATTTGTTTTTTTAGTTTTAATATTACTTTTTTATAAAATATTAAATTTATCACAATTTATTTTTCTTATAAAAGGTATAATTTTAGGTTGTATATTAAAATATATTTTCAGAAGAAAACGCCCTTTTAGAGAATCAAAAGAAGTTAAAAATTTATCAGGTAATGAATATGATAAATTTGGAGAATTTTATTCATTTCCAAGTGGTCATGCATATGCAGCAACATTTATATCATTGATAATGATTTCTATTTATCCAAAAGAATTTGTCTTTTATATATTATCTATTTTAGTAGGATTAAGCAGAATATATTTAGGAGTTCATTATCCAACAGATATAATTGGAGGTATGTTATTTGCTTTTGTTATTTATAAATTATTAATATAATCCAATTATATGCAATTCAAAATTATTAAAACCTTCTTATATTATCTTGAAAAACTGTTCTAAATAGATCACCACGATCATTTATAGAAATATGTTTAAAATCAGGCATATCTATTATTTTATATCCCTGTTTTTCTAAATATGAAACTATATTAAATGTAAAAAATGCATTATTAAATAAATTTTCAAAAAATTCATTCATCCATTCTTCTAATCTATTATATAAATAAAAATATTGTTCAACTATTATTATAAATAATTCTTTCCATGTAAATTCTTTTTCCTTTAATTCTTTTGGTAATTTATTTAATATATTTTTTTCTACTTTTGTTTTTCCAATTTTATCTAATTTCCAAAATCCAAAATCATATTTATAATATTTTGTTGTAATATTTTTATCATATTTATAATAATCGTATATTGTTTTACAATATAATCTAGTATATAAATATTCTTTATTATCATTATAATTATCACTAAATGAACCAAAATTTGAATAATCAAAACATATATTTGCTATTTTATATTTAAACATTTTTGAAAATAATGCAATTAATTCATCATTATTTTCTTCTTTATATTTTTCAATACTACTATCATATGAACAAATTGTTCTAAAATAATTTACATATAAATTATCTCCCATCTCAATTGAAACTAATGGATAACCTTCAAAATAATGTGTAATTATAAAACCATCTTTTGTTTTATTCTTATACATATTACTATAAGAGCCAGTTGAATCAAACCACTGTGCTAAATATATTTTATCTTTTATTCTAAATTGTCCATATTCATCACATTTATTTAAAAATGCCTTAAATATACCTATTCTATCTAAACTATTAAATTCCATATTTATATCTATTTCTGGTATATTTTCATTTGGTTCTACTTTTATTTTTGGATACTTTGTAGTTCCAACTAAATCAAATTCATATCTTTTTTTTATTAATTTTTCAAATTTATCATTAGTATGATAATAAACAGCTTTTTCATTACGAGCTTTTAATTTTAATTTTGAAAATGGTTGAATTAAAAATTCTTCTTCTTTAGGAAATCTACTAAAATTTTCTATTAATAAACCAACTCCTTTCATATGTTCTGGTATATTTATTCTTATTAATATTAAACCAAAATCCATTTTAATTCCAGGAGAATAAAAAGGATCACGAGTTGTTGATATAAAACCATCATCTATAAATACATCACCTATTTTTAATTTTTGTAAATATTTATCATCCCATACAAATCTATAAAAATAATATTCTTTTGGTAATTGAACTTTATTTACAGTATCTACTATTTTTAATAAACCATCATACATGTATTGACTCATTTTATGATTATTTCTTAATATATTATTAAATATATAACTACCTGTCATTGAATAAAATACTATCCAATTTATACAATTATTATTTATTATTTGTTTCATATGTTCAGATATTGTTTCAAATGATATATCATTTTTAGATACTTTTTTACATATATCATAATGTAATTCTTTATCTACTAAATTAGCAGGCTCTACTTTACTTATTATCATATTATTCATACCTAATTTAATTAATTCATTTTTTGTATAATAAGGAGTTAAATGAGTAGAATAAGGATGAAAACTATTTCTTTTACAAATTGATATACTTAAACCAAAATCTGGAGAATATCTATATAATGTATCATATGATGTTTTCTCTAAATGATCTAAATCATAATTATTTATTATTTTTAAAATATCACTGTAATATTTTTTTTTATCTTCACTTAATCCATCTTTATTCATTTTATTTTCAATCCATTTTTTAACCTCATCTGTTATAAAACGATAATGACATGTAACTAATCGATAATATATTTTTAAACTGTTTATTGGATAAATCATATCACTGTAAATATCATACATTGGAATATAATCAGTATAATTAGATAAGGCTATCTTATCCTTTTTCTTTTTTAATTCTATTTCTCTATTAAATATTTTTTGAATCATTTCAAGATTGATTTTCATTATTAACAGATGAGAAATTATAATCTTCGTCTTTATGTGTAACAACATTCAAATCATCTATTTCAAAACCTTCAAAGTTATCTTGTATTATTGTTTTTTTATTATTAAAATAATATAATGAAACAATGATAACTATTATGATTACAACTATATGAATTATTTCCATTATTATAATATATTATATTATAATAATGTTATATTATATATTTATTATTTTAATTATTGTTATTTTATTTATACCTACACATAAAACTGATAAAGAAATATTTAGTAATTTTAAAAACAATGTATTAACTAATACTGATTATTTATCTAAACATTTTTTAATTAAAAATGAAACATATTAATTATCTAATATTTCAGCATTAATAATTAAATTATCAAATGGTGTTCTATCAATTGCTTTTACAAAATACTCTGCTTCATCTTTATAATAAAAATCTATAAATGCCATTTTATATTCAGTTGCATGATTTAAATTAATACGTCCTATCTTGCCCCATTCATTCATTAATTCATTTAATTCATTTACTGAAATATCTAATGGTAAATTATTTAATCTAACTACTACTATTTTTCTTTTATCTATAAATTGAGTCTTTTGATGAACTCTTTGAACTGGTGCTGGTGGATCAAACTTATTTTCTAAAATTATATTTAAATCTTGTTTTTCTTTTCCACATTTTAATGTTACATGTGGACCACCACATTTTCTACATTTAATTAAAGAAGCCATTATTTATATTGATAAATATTATTTAAATCAATATAAAATAATGATCTGTTATTTTTATTATATTATGACACGATATGAAAGAACACAAAATTATATAAAAATAATAAATAATGAGTGGTATTCATATTTTTGGAGTTTTATTTTAAATAATTTAGATCAACCTTTATCATGGAAAGGTTTATCATTAAATCCAAACATTACTATGGATATGATTGAAAATTATATTTATTTACCATGGGTATGGGAAAATGTTTCATGTAATCCTAATTTAACATTTGATTTTGTTTTAAAATATATTAATAAAGATTGGGATTGGGAAATATTATCAGAAAATATGAGTTTAGATATAATTGAAAAGAATTTACATTTACCATGGGATTGGACTGGAATTTCTAATAATAAATATATTAATATTGATTTTATTTTAAAATATAAAGATCAAGCTTTTTGTTGGAGAACATTATCATCACATTCAAATATTACTATTGATAATATAATTGATACTAAATATACTTTACCATGGAAATGGAAATATATTGCTCTTAATCCAAATATTACAATTGATTTTATTAATAAATATAAAAATAAAATTAACTGGTCAGTATTATCAAGTAATTATAATATTTCAATGGATATTATTGATAATGATCTACCATGGAATTTTGATATTTTATCTCATAATCCTAATTTAACTAACGAATTTATTAATAAACATCTTAATAAATTTAATTTTCAATTTAATTTAGATGCAATTAATAAAAATCCAATTGAAAATATATATTTTGATTTTAATAATTTAAATAATATTAATTGGAAATATTTATCAGGTTGTAACTTGCATAAAAATAAACAATTATTTATTGAAAGAAAATTATTAGAGTATATGGCTGCTTATCGTATTCAACAATGGTATATTAAAATTAGTGTTGATATTCAATATAAATTTGCTCGTAATAAAATTTTTAATGATTATAATTTATTATATATATAAATTATTTAAAGATTTATTATTATATATATTAATCGTAAGATTCATTCCCTCTTAGCTCAGTTGGTTAGAGCGTGCGGCTGTTAACCGCAAGGTCACAGGTTCGACCCCTGTAGAGGGAGATAAAATTAATCTATGATTTCAATCTATGATTTCAATCTATGATTTCAATCTATGATTTCAATCTATGATTTCAATCTATGATTTCAATCTATGATTTCAATCTATGATTTCAATCTATGATTTCA
>JACCDO010582509.1_pt1 | contig 126336 bp, 109 predicted proteins | sample 7446101 | NCBI WGS metagenome assembly JACCDO01 (sample SAMN15323440, study PRJNA562643) | freshwater metagenome | isolation source: river surface water | place: USA:Blue River Watershed | collected 2017-08-16
AAAATCAATCAATTAGAAGACTCCTATTCTGTATTACTAGATATTAAACTAATAAATAAATAGCAATGAATCCTACCATCAAATGTGTTTTAATTGAAGATGAACCATTAGCACAGGAAGTTCTTCAAGCGCATATCAGCAATCATCCTCAATTAGAGATAATTCAGATTTTTAATAATGGGATTGATGCAAAAAATTGGTTAACAGAAAATACAGATGTCCCAGATGTTGTATTTACCGATATTGAAATGCCTGGATTAAATGGATTGGAATTAACACGTGGTCAATATCCAGCGCCTTATGCGGTTGTTTTCACCACTGCACATCCAAATTTTGCCACCGATGCATTTGAAATTGAAGCACTTGATTATTTACTGAAACCCATCGCTCCGGATCGTTTTTCAAAGGCTGTAAAGAGAATTGAAGAATACGTTTCATTGAAGAAGAACGTAGATAAAGAGAGTAGCTTAGATAAGGACTTTATCTTTATTAAAGTGGATGGGCAACATCAAAAAGTGTATTACAACGATATTTACTTTGTTGAAGCCTTTGCTGATTATGTGAAAATTTGGTTGTCGGCAGACAAGAGAATCGTTACGCTTCAAACCATGAGGAACATGGAAAACGCCTTGCCTAAATCAAATTTTTTAAGAATTCACAGAAGTTATATTGTGGCTTTGGATAAAATTGAGAGTATTCAAAATGCCAACCTTTTTCTAGCCGGAAAACAACTACCAATTGGGAAAAATTATAAGGAAGCAGTTATTGAATTGGTTAATAAATCCAGGCTTTAGAAGTAAATAAATCTCAGCACTAGGACTAAATAAATTTGGGCCTTAGAAATCAAGATTTTTTAAGACAATTCTATGACAATTAACGGGTTGAATTAACGTTGTTTTACAACATATTTTGTCACCAATATGTAAAAAATAATTTCCTCCATTAATGATTTTTTTAACTTAAGTTGTTGAATTTCATGCTTTTTAATGTTTGTTCAATTGAAATAGATTAAAAATTATACAGGTACTAAAATGATAGGGTAAAATATTTGGTTATGAATTAAGTTAATAATGTCAACAACCTAAACCAATTATTCTGCAACCTAATCGAATGTATCGTGAGCAAACTGGATTACAACAAGATTAAAAACTTTGCCGCTGCGAAGAGAATTCCAATTAAGGAATTAGCAAAGCGCTGTGACTTAAGTGAACAAGGATTTCACTACATGCTTAAAAAACAAACCATGAGAGTGGACACCTTAGAAAAAATTTGCGAAACTTTGGGTGTTTCTATGTACGAATTATTTGATGATTCCACAGAAAGTATCTTGTCTACTGTAGTTTCAGGACAACAAGGTAATCATCAAAAAGAAATGCTTGATCGTCTCGACAAAATCATTGAATTATTGAAAGTAGAAAAATACCATTTTCAATAATTACTATCGATCCCCTGATAACTCAGCATAGCTATATTTTTAGTTGTGCTGAGTTTTTCATTTAATAGGGTATTGTTTCTTCCTTCAGCATCTATTAACCAAGGTAATACCTCTTCGGTTGGTATATTACCTACTAGTTCATCTTTGGCCATTGGACAACCACCAAATCCTGCCATAGCACCATCAAACCTTCTGCAACCCGAGATATAGGCTGCCTTTACTTTTGCTTCCCAATCATAAGGTTTTGAGTGCAAATGAATACCTATTTGTAAGTGAGGCAACTTGCGTTTTACTTCCGCAAATATTGATGTAATATCCTCAGAAGTTGCATTGCCAATGGTATCTGCCAAACTGATAATTCGAATACCCAATGCCGCAATTTTCTGTCCCCAGTCAACGATTTCATCGGCATTATATGGATCACCATAAGGATTGCCAAATGCCATACTTAAGTAGGCCACAACTTCTTTGTTGGATGCCATTGCAATATCCTGAATTTTTGCTAATCGCCGATAGGCTTCGTCTCGGCTAGCATTGGTATTTCTTCGTTGGAATGTTTCGCTAATCGAAAATGGATAACCTAGATAACTAACGTTAGCAAAAGATGCTGCTCGTAGTGCGCCACGTTCATTGGCAATTATCACTAATAATTTGGTATTAGACTTTACGGAACTAATTCCGTGTAAAACCTCCGCGGTATCGGCCATTTGGGGTATAGATTCTGGATTAACGAAACTTCCACAATCCAATACATCAAAACCGATTGAGAGTAAATGTTTTAAATATTTGATTTTAATCTCTGTTGGAATAAATTGTTTGATGCCTTGCATGGCATCTCTGGGGCATTCCACATAAATCAAATCCTTTACCTCTTCCATGGTCAGTTTCCCAATAAATACATTGCAATTTAAGTAATTAATCTTTGAGAATAATTCTTAATTAGCAGTGGTCCGTTTTATAAATGGTCAAAGAAATATTGACAAACTTTCTTGTATAAATGTGCACGGTCTGGACCCACAACGTTGTGTTTGTGTCCAGGATATACAAAATAATCCAAGTTAGCATTTCCAGATTTTACACATGCATTTAAAAACATAAGAGAATGTTGCCAGACCACAACATTGTCGTCTGCTCCGTGAATCATCAATAATCGGTCTTTTAGATTTTTGGCTTGATCAATTAAGTTATTTTCTGCGTACCCTGTTGGATTTTCTTGGGGTTTATCCATATATCTTTCGGTATACATGATTTCGTAATAGTTCCAATTAATTACAGGGCCACCAGCAACGCCAACTTTATAATTACCGGCAGCTCTAGTCATTAAACTGGTGGTCATAAATCCTCCGAAACTCCAACCATGAACACCAATTCGAGCGCTATCAACCCATCCTTGTTGTTTTAACCAACGCAATGCAGCTAACTGGTCTTGCATCTCAACTTCGCCAAGTTTCCGATGAGTGGCATTCTCAAATTCCAATCCACGATGTGCTGATCCTCTATTATCTATCGTGTAAACAACATAACCTTTGCTAGCAAGAAAATGCATCCACAAACTTCCGCCTCCTAACCAACTGTTGGTTACCATCTGTGCATGGGGACCACCGTATACATAAACAACTACAGGATATTTTTTGGTAGGATCGAAATTATAGGGTAAAAAGGTACGTGAGTATAAATCAACGCCATTGAAATTTTGCTTTTGTATTTTAATTTCACCCAAAGCATATTTGTCAAGAGGGTTTTTTGAACTGTAAAGGTTAATTGGACTTGTTGCTGCGTTTGATTTTGGTTCTGTATTTAATACAACCAAAGACATTGGATTTTTTAAATCTGTATGGTAAATTACTAAATATTTACCGCCTAAACTCAAGAATCCATTGTTAGTTCCGTTTTGTAACTCATTACTAGTAATATTCCAGTGTTTAGTTTCAGGTGATTTACCCTTGTTTTTTGTTTTTGGATCTGGAAACGTTCCGTAGTAATAATTTCTATCCAATGGACTGTTTGCAGTACTTTGATAAATAAATGCTTTGCCGTTTTCTGCAAATCCCAAGAATTGGGTTACTTCCCAAGGTCCGTTGGTCAATTGAGTGATTTTTGGAGAATTAATTCCTGTCAAAAATTCAAATAGATATAAATGATTGAAGCCATTGCCTTCGTGCTCCAAAATAAAGTTTGTATTTGAGTTTGGTAGAAAAACAGGTCCATTTTCAGGTTCTACATATTTGGGATGTGAGAGTGTAAAATCCGTTGAAACTAGAAGTCCAGTCTCAGTACTGTATTTTCTTAACTCCATTCTATTTTGCTCTCTATTTACCCAAGAAATGTATAAAAACTTTTCATCTGGAGTAAAAGTTAAATTGGTTAGAAATTGATCATAGTTACCTTCACATTTTACATAGATTAATTTTTTACTTAATGGATCGAAAATCCCAACAGTTACGGTGTGACTGCTATCTCCAGCCATGGGATATCGGAATTGATCAGGCTGAGCAGGCCTTTTACTAATATCAAACAATGGATATTCAGGAACTCTGCGTTCGTCCATTCGATAAAATGCTAATTTCTTACCTTGTTTCCCCCAAAATAAACCTTTTGAAATTCCAAATTCATTTTGATGAACTGATTGTCCGTACACAATACCTTTTCCGCCATCCTCGGTCACTTGATATACCGTTGCTGAGTATTTGCCAGAGCTTTTATCAGTTTCTGTCCATCCTTCCAATTGTTGGACATAAATATTGTCATTTGCAACAAAGGCCAGCCAATGGTTATTGTCTGAAATTTCTTGTGCAACAACATCTAACTTTACGGATTGCTCTTGTAAATAACCTTCATCAAATGCAAATCGTGAATTAAGTAATAATTTAAATGTTGGTTTTCCTGAATTCTCACTTGTTTTATCCCAAATATTGATGATCGAATTATTGTAATTAAACCATCCAGAGGTCGCGGTTGTCCAATTGATTAATGGAAAACGAGTTGACTTACTTATGGGTATTTTGAATATTGAAGACAATAAAGCAATAAATGAATCTCTACTTATTAAAAACGTTTTACTCTTTAATGCTTGGTTATAATTACTCAGTGAATATCCCCACATGGTATCATTTACTACCATTGTAAATGATGATTCGCCTTTCCAACGAAACGATGGCGGAGGTTGAGGATTATTTAATGATTGAAAACATTCTTGTAAACTGATTATTTTTTTTGATTGACCAGTTGCAGGATCGGTTATTATACCACCAGCGAAAGGGTCTTTATTTATTAGTTTTTCGGAGTCTCCCTGAGAGAATAATAATTGGCTAATGCCTCCAACCATTAACAATAACACCGTTTTTCTTACTAACATGATGAGATATAATTTAGTTTGTTGCAAATTTGCCGTAAAATATTCATATGAGCCTACAATCAATCATAGAAAATGCGTGGAACGATAGAGATTTATTGAAAAATCCTGAAACGATAGCAGCAATTGAATCCGTAATTGCTGATTTGGATTTAGGGAAATTAAGGGTTGCAGAGCCACTGCCATCGGGCGATTGGCAGGTAAACGATTGGGTGAAAAAAGCAGTAATTTTATATTTTCCAACGCGGAAAATGGAAGTAATGCATGCAGGCCCAATGGAATTTTACGATAAAATGCCTTTAAAGAAGAATTATGAACAACTGGGAATTCGTGTTGTGCCTCATGCCGTTGCTCGATACGGTAGCTTTATTTCGCCTGGAGTTATTTTAATGCCAAGTTATGTGAATATAGGTGCGTACGTAGATCAAGGTACCATGGTGGATACTTGGGCCACTGTTGGAAGCTGTGCTCAAATCGGAAAAAATGTTCATTTGAGCGGAGGTGTTGGAATTGGAGGTGTTTTAGAACCTGTTCAAGCTTCCCCGGTAATTATTGAAGATGATTGTTTTATAGGAAGTAGATGCATTGTAGTGGAAGGTGTGCGTGTTGGTAAGCAAGCGGTATTGGGCGCCGGAGTTACCTTAACCATGAGTACCAAAGTAATTGATGTAGAAACAGGCGAAGAATTGCCCAAAGGATATATCCCTGAACGAAGCGTAGTAATTCCAGGAAACATTAAAAAAGTCTTTGCTGGTGGCGAATTTTATGTTCCTGCTGCACTGATAATAGGAAAAAGAAAAGCATCAACGGATTTGAAGACTTCGTTAAATGATGCATTACGGGAACACAATGTTGCTGTTTAATGCCAATAAATTTGATGTAAATTTATTTGTAACATTTCTCGAAAATTAAACGTGTAAATTATTGAATTTTAGAAAATTAATGATATATTGAATTCGCCGATTTTACATATTGGGTTCGATGCGAAACGTCTGTTTTTCAATTCATCTGGATTAGGAAATTACAGTAGAACTTTGGTTGAAAATTTGGTATTTCAATCAAAAAATGAATCGCGAAAAATTAAAATTTCGCTATTTACTCAAAAACAACCCGATTTACAATTTGCCAACAACTATCCTCAAGTTGGAAATGCCTTACTAGATAATCGAGTATCCATTATTTGTCAGCGCTCTTTTAATCCTATTTGGCGAACATGGGGGATGGGAAAAGTTGTAAAAAAATCCGGAATTGATGTTTTTCATGGATTATCCAATGAAATACCTCAAGATTTACCCAAAGGATTAATGTCGGTTGTTACCATTCACGATGTATTATTTAAGCAATTCCCCAAGCAATATTCTTGGATAGATAGAAAAATATACGATTATAAAACCGCCTATGCATTAAAGAATGCAAACAAGGTTGTTGCTACTTCTGAAGCTACAGCAAATGCAATTAAATCGTTTTATTCGTTTCCATTATCTAAAATTCACGTGGTGTATCAATCAATACAATCGGAGTTTTTTGAACCTCGTTCAGAATATAAATTAAACGAAAAATCAACCGCAACTTCGGAATACATTTCTGAAATTATTACTTCAGCACCCTATATCATTTATCATTCAACATTTAATTATCGAAAAAATCATCTTCGGTTACTCAAAGCGTTTAACGCAATAAAAGATCAAGTTGAATTTAATTTGGTATTACCGGGTTTCATGGGGCATTCTTGGAAAACCGTGAATGCGTACATCAAAGAACATAAATTAGAGAGTAGAGTTATGGCAATGGGAGCGGTTTCTACCCAAATTTTAATTGCCTTAATGCAACAAGCAAAAGGATTTATTTATCCCTCATTGAATGAAGGTTTTGGTATTCCCTTAGCAGAAGCTGCAGCCATGAAATTGCCTTTTATGGTATCGGACATTCCTGTATTTAATGAATTGATAGGAAAGGATTCACATTTTTTATTTAAACCCGAGGAAATACATTCTATATCGAATGCATTATTGCTATTAAACGAAATAATAAAAACAAAAGATGTAGAAGCAAATTGGGCTCATCTGCATCAATCAATAATTAATAAAACACATCCAGATCAGGTGGCAAATCAACTGATGGACATTTATCAATCGTAATTGTTCTATAAATTACTTTTGAAAATTTTAACCGCGATAGCCAACAATACTACACCAAAAGATTTTCTCATGGCTAATAGACCTGCCTGACCGATTTTAGATTCTATCCATCCGGTTGCTTTTACAACAATGAAAATAAATAGCAAGTTGGGAAGTATACCCATCAAAATTGTTGTCTCATTGTAGATGGCCTTTAAAGATAATATGGTTGTAAGTGTTCCGGTACCAGCCACCAAGGGAAAAGCAATGGGTACCACCGATCCACTCGGTATTTCTGGGTCAGATTTAAAAATATCAATTCCCAATACCATTTCCAAACCCAGAATAAACATCACGATACTTCCTGCAACGGCAAAAGAAGCTTTATCCACACCCAAAAAATTCAATAAAAATTCTCCTGCATATAAAAAACTGATCATCAGAATTCCCGCTGCAACGGTAACTTTACTTGCATGGATATCAGGGATTTTTTTCTTTAATGAAATAATCACTGGAACGGATCCAAGCATATCAATTACAGCAAAAAGGGTGAATGCAACGGTGGTAATCTGACTTAATTCCATGGTGTTAACTAAAGGGTGAATTGGGTTCTTTAGCGATAACGTTGTAGGTTAATTTGTCCGCTAATCTCGGGAATAGCTTATTAATCCAAACAGCTAATTTTCCTTGTAATGTTAATATTAAATACATTCGTCTTTTCTCTATAGCATTGATTACTTCAATTGCTACTTCATCTGACGACATTAAGTTTTTTTCATTTAAAGGTGACTCATCTTGGGTTTTACCTTCAGAATTCAATGCCGTTTTCCGAATATTGCTTGCTGTGTATCCAGGACAGGCAATTAAAACGTGTACTCCAGTTTTTAAATTTTCGCAACGCAAACTTTCTAAAAATCCTTGCATTGCAAATTTGCTAGCACTGTACCCCGTGCGTGCAGGCAATCCTTTAAATCCTGCAATAGAAGAAATACCAACTACACTGCCTTTGTTTTTTAATAATTCAGACATAGCATATTGAGTACAGTAAACCGTACCCCAAAAGTTTGTATTCATTAATTTTTCTAACACTTCGGAATCGGTATCCTTAAACAATCCCCGCATACTTATCCCGGCATTATTGATTAAAATATCCAATCGGCCTAAAGCATCAATACCACCTTCAATAAATCGTTTACAATCAGTTTTTAGACTTACATCGCCTCTGCATACAAAAACAATGGCCCCCAACTTTTCGCATTCATTGGCTGTTTCTGTTAATGCTTCCAAGTTTCTAGCCATCAACGCTAGGTTAAATCCGCGTTTTGCAGATTCTATGGCTAGTGATTTCCCAATTCCACTGCTACTACCGGTTATAAATACGGTTTTTTTTTGCATTAGGATTTCCATTTGATCGAACATCCTACCGCAGGGACCTCAGGATAATCTATTTCCAAGCCATCCAACGTATATTCAATGGCATCCTCCAAATAAACTTGCATCACAGCGTTTGCATTTTCCCAGTTGTCATCAATAGCACCCTTATAAACCAATTCTCGTTTGCTATTGAATAAGAATACTTCCGGGGTCCTTTGCGCGCCAAGGGATTTTGCAACAGATTGATTTTCATCTAGTAAATATGGGAAAGGCATACTCAGTTGTTTGTGCAATTGTTTCATTGCATCCATTCCATCTTGAGGGTATGCTATGATGTCGTTAGCGCTTATCGCCATTACACCTAAATTATCTTCTTCGTATTTATTTGCGAGGCTTATCAATCTTGACCAATATGCCTGTGCATAGGGGCAATGATTGCAACTTACAATTATTAAAAGTGCATATTTATCAGCAAAATCATAACTGTTTACAGTTTTTCCATCCGTAGATGGCAATTCAAAATGCGTTAAAGTATCACCAATGTTCATAATACAAAGTTACAATTAATACCAATTGATAATTTTGAAATTGATGTTGTTCTGTAAGCGCGCATTATCGTAATTTGTAACTTCATGGAGCAGTTTGTTGTTTCGGCCAGAAAATACAGACCCACTACGTTCGAAGATGTAGTAGGGCAGAAACATGTGGCGGAGACGTTGATGCACGAAATCAACAATAATAAATTAGCTCAAGCGTTTTTGTTTACTGGTCCACGGGGAGTAGGTAAAACTACTTGTGCAAGAATATTAGCCAAAGTAATTAACACGCAGGAAAATTCGGATCCGGAACAAGATTTTGCATTTAATATTTTCGAGATGGATGCCGCATCCAATAGTGGGGTGGAAGATATCCGAAATTTAATTGAACAGGTTCGGATTCCCCCGCAAGTCGGTAGATATAAGGTCTATATCATTGACGAGGTGCATATGTTATCTCAAGCTGCGTTTAACGCCTTTTTGAAAACATTAGAAGAACCACCGTCGTATGCAATTTTTATTCTAGCTACCACAGAAAAGCACAAAATTCTGCCTACCATTTTAAGTAGATGTCAAGTATTTCATTTTAATCGCATAGAAACGATTGACATGGTAAATCACTTGAAAGGAATTGCAGAAAAAGAAGGGGTTTTTGCCGATGAAGATTCGCTACATCTTATTTCAAGAAAAGCCGATGGAGGACTCCGAGATGCGTTAAGTATGTTCGATCAGTTGGTGAGTTTCGGAGGTGGTAAAATAGTTTATGAAACTGCCGTTGAAATACTTAGTGTATTAGATACAGATGTATTTTTTGAATTGGTTAACGATTTATTAGACAATAATGTAGCTAATACATTGTTGATGTACGATAAAGTAATTCGAAAAGGATTTGATGGTTCTATTTTCATAGGGGGCTTAGCTACCCATTTTCGGAATTTGGCAGTTTCGAAAGATGCAAAAACTGAAAATCTTTTAGATGTTTCTGCAACATTTAGGCAAAAGTATCTAGAACAGTCTAAACGTTGTAGTTTCTCATTTATTCTCAATGCTTTAAATTTAGTTAATGAAGCAGATGAGAAATATAGAAATAGCAGAAATCCTCGGTTGATGGTAGAATTGCTATTAATGAAATTAGCCAATTTGAACGCACTAATATCAGTTGCTCCGGCTTGGGAAGACTTAAAAAAAAAACTTAACCAAGGCGGTGTAATACAAGGATTAGGAGGGGGAGCGTCTCAAACTCGTACTGCAAACGACCGATTGCAAGCTGTTATTATTGAAGAAAAGGATAAAAAAGTTGTTGAAATCCCCAAAATTCAATCCAAAGCCAATGAAGTACTAGGAGGTAAACTGTCTTCTTTCGAGGCGTTTAAACAACAAAAATTAGCCGAGAAAGCTACAAATACTGCTGGCAAGAATACAGTTCAAAATAAACACGAATCTTCCTTTGAAAGCATTGAACAGCATGAGGATTTAAACTCTTCGAATATTCAGGATGTAGAAAGTAAAAATGCTTATAAAAATGACAAAGATCAGATTGCCCCAAACGATTTTAATCAAACAAAAAATAACAATGGGCAATTGGAATCAGACGTTAATTCTACTTTTTCTACGGGTCCAGTTGCAAACAACCCAGAGAATCGATTGTCTAACACCGTTTCAGTTAGCTCGGAACAATTGAATTCCGTAATTCAACAATATATTTTAACTCAAGGGGCGCGCGTTTCTTCGGCTTTAAAGCTGTTGACCTATTCGATAACAGAAGAAAATTCCCTTAAAATTGTGTTAGGTTCTAAAGCCCAAGAAGGTTTAATTGAAGAAGTTAGAGCATCCCTAATTCAATTTTTAAATAAATCGTTGCCCATAAAAGTAATTGGATTAGAAACGGAATTAACGGAATTGGAGAATACGGAAAGACGACCCTATACCGATAGGGAAAAGTTGGAATATCTGACAAAAAAACACCCGTTATTGGCAAAAACAATTGAAGATTTACAGTTGCGTATTCCCTAATCGGCAATTATTCTATTTTTATAGGTTATTTTAGACTGTTTGCTTCGAAAAGCAAGCTTTTATTTGTTATTTTGTGAAAGGATATTCATGCCAAATTTATCGTTTCAAAACACGGAAATTGCCTTTGCCCATAAATCAACGAAAGAGTTGAAGCAGGCAAAAATGTTATTTAAATCCTTTAATTACCCCTGGCTTATAAAACACGGAGATTCTTTAGCTCGATTGGCGATTACCTTGGGTTGTAAATCGGTTATTAAAAACACGATTTTCAAGCAGTTTTGTGGGGGGGAATCGATCTCAGAGTGTGAACAACGAATTCAATCCTTGGCGAAATCCGAAATAGGAACCATTTTAGATTATTCCGTGGAAGGGGAAGAAGAGGAATCTGTTTTTGTAGCTACGTCCGAAGAAATCAAAAAAACCATTGATAAAGCAGCAGGAAATCCTCAAATTCCATTCAGCGTTTTTAAAGTTACCGGTATCATTGCCTTTGAAATATTAGAAGCAGCTTCAAAACAATTGAATAAGCATATTGACTTATCGAGTGCAGAAATAAGTCAACAGCTCAATTCAGAAGAAGCCAAACAATGGGAGATTGGAGTATCAAGGTTTTTCGAAATAGCCAAACATGCACATTCCAAACAAGTTCGACTGTTTGTGGATGCGGAAGAAACTTGGATTCAACCAGCTATCGATCGCTTAACCGAAGAAGCTATGAAGTTGTATAATTCTGAGAGGGCTATCATTTTCAATACAATTCAGCTGTATCGTCATGATCGCCTTGCGTATTTAAATCAAATAATCAATTCAACTTCAGGATTTTTGGGCTTTAAGTTGGTACGAGGAGCATACATGGAAAAGGAAAGAGCCCGCGCTAAAGAGTTTGGCTATACCGATCCAATTCAACCCAATAAGGCTGCAACCGATGCGGATTACAACGCTGCAGTACAATTGTGTTTAGAAAACCATACCCGAGTATCAGTATGTATTGGTACTCATAACGAAGAAAGCAGTTTATTAGGCACTCAAATTCAAGCAGAAAATAATATCGCTTCAAATAGCTCTCATGTATTCTATTCTCAATTATTGGGAATGAGCGATCATATCAGTTATAATCTTGCTCATGCTAAATATAATGTTTGTAAATACGTACCTTACGGACCAGTGAGTGCCGTGATTCCGTATCTAACTCGAAGAGCACAAGAAAATAGTGGAATGGCAGGTCAAATGGGTAGAGAACTTTCCTTGATTAATTCCGAAATAATTCGAAGGAAATCATGAATTCGTTCATTGAAAAATTTAGTAAATGGTCGCCATGGATTGCCCTGGTTGGAATTTTTTACGTATTAATTGGCGGTCTATTATTACCGTTGAATCCTGGAATTACCGGAGTAAATAAATCCTTGTTGTTTTCTGATTCGGTTCAGACCATCACCGTACAGACGTATCAATTTCCGAAGCATACTGTTATTAGGAAGGTTTGGTTAAGAACCACTATTCCCAATAAACAAGGTGCATTTTCATTTTTTGAGGCAGAGGTATTTGCACAGGATAAAGTGGATATTACCAATACATTTGCAATTCAAACCCATTGTATTTTGGGTAATTCCGATGTCAAATCGCAAGATTTGGATTTATGGGTAGAGTATAACAACGATTTAATTTTCTTGCCCAAGAGTTTTTATTTAAAAAAATCGGTTAAAGATACAATTTATAAATCGGCAAACTTTGTGGATTTAAATACTAAAGATCGTTTAAATGATAGCAAAGGATTGACATTCCCTAATCGTGTTACGTTGAATGAGAGTATTCGAAATTTGTTTTATCATGTGCCCATGTGGTTTTCCATGATATTATTATTGGCGGTAGCTGCCGTCTTTGGAATACTGTATTTAACCAATGGGAATTTAGAAAATGAGTACCGATTTGATGCTTTGATAAAAGTTGGAATAGTTTGCGGAGTGTTAGGAATGATTACGGGTGCTACTTGGGCAAGAGCAACCTGGGGTTCTTGGTGGCCAAAAGATGATCCTAAATTAAACGGAGTTGCTATTGGTATGTTAATGTATTTAGCCTATTTGGTTTTGCGTTCCACCTTAACAGATCCGTACCAAAAAGCGAGAATTTCTGCTATATATTCCGTGTTTGTCTTTCCAATTTTTATTGCATTAATCGCAATTATGCCCAAATTGGCTGAAAATTCTCTTCATCCTGGTTCAGGAGATAGTGTTGGATTCAATCAATACGATTTGAATTCTACTTTACGGATGTTTTTTTGGCCTGCAGTATTATCGTGGATTGCATTATTCTGGTGGATAGCTGATATCGTTTATCGTTTGCGTAAAATAGAAGAACTTCAATTACAGAAAGAATACGAAGAAAATGTATAAAAAGAATTTAAAACAGTTGATTTTACTTGGTTTGTTGTTGATGCCTTATTGGGTTTCTGCACAAACCGAAGCAAATAATATTTCACAAGAGGTAGATTCAAAAGCAGCAGAATGGTTGCAAGGATCGTATCGGTATAACACTGTTGTCGCCGTGTTAGCGATAATATTCTTGGGTATTTGGTTTTATTTGTTTCGATTGAGTCGTAGACTAAGCAAGGTAGAACAAAAATTAACAAAATGAAAAAACTACACATTGCATTGTTACTGATCGCCGCTATTGGAATTGCTTCCGTTGTAAGTATGTATGGCAGTACCACCCAATATGTTTCGTTCAATGAAGCACAAGCCATTTATCGCGATAACCCAAGTAAGACCGTACACATATTTTGTAACTTGAATAAGTCCAAGGAAATCGAATACGATCCCCAAAAAAATGCAGAAAAGCTGGTTTTTTATGCGGTTGATTCTTTGGGTGTTGAAAGCAAAGTTATTTTTAACGGAACCATTCCTCCACAATTTCAACAAATTGAAAAATTGGTATTAGAAGGTCATGCCATTGAAAATGCATTTTTCGCCGAAAAGGTTCTTACAAAGTGTCCATCGAAATACGAAGAAACGCAAGCTTCTGAGCATCCAGCAGATATTCCCAAACAATAATTCATGGAAACTTCAACAGCAGCACAAAAATTTTTAGGTGAATGGCTATGGATTGGAAATCTAGGTCATGCGCTAACAGTAATCGCACTCATATCGGCAATACTTAGTACACTGTTTTATTTTCTTGATGAGCAAAATAAAGAGAATAATTCTTCGGGTTTCCCATGGGCTAAACGCTTTTTTCAACTGCATGTAATAGCTATCGTAGGTATTTTCATTACCCTATTTACAATAATTTTTTACCATCGTTACGAATACCATTATGCCTGGAGACATTCCTCCAACGCATTGCCGGTTCATTACATGATTTCTTGTTTTTGGGAAGGTCAAGAGGGTAGCTTTTTATTGTGGTTATTTTGGAATTCTATTTTAGGGCTAATATTACAGCGATCTGCAAAGGAATGGGAGAGTCCCGTGATGGTAGTTGTTGGCTTTGCACAAATTGCATTGTCTTCCATGTTGATTGGATTTCAATTTGGTGAATTTAAAATAGGCTCTTCACCGTTTGATCTTTTACGTGAACAACGACCAGACTTATTGAACATACCTATTCTTGCAACCGTTGGAATCGAAAATTATTTACAAGTATTTAAAGATGGCAATGGTTTGAATCCAATTCTTCAGAATTATTGGATGGTAATACATCCGCCTACCTTATTTCTAGGTTTTGCAACTGCCTTGGTTCCTTTTGCCTATTCCATTGCTGCATTATGGAGAGGAAATGAAAGAGCTTGGCTTTCACCGGCATTAATTTGGAGTTTGGTATGCGTTGGCATTTTGGGTTTAGGCATCATCATGGGAGGATTTTGGGCTTATGAAAGTTTATCATTTGGAGGATACTGGGCTTGGGATCCCGTTGAAAATGCATCGTTGATGCCTTGGTTAATTATGGCAGCAGCGGCACATATGGTCGTAATTTCTAGGTCTACGGGTCGACACTTATTCACATCCCATTTATTGATTCAATTGTCATTTTGGTTAGTATTGTATGCAACCTTCCTAACACGAAGCGGAATTTTAGGCGATAGTTCCGTACACTCATTCACTGATTTAGGGCTATCGGGTCAATTACTATTATTTCTACTTGCGTTTTTATCCATCAGTTTATTGGTAATTGTAAAACCAAGTTGGAGAATTAAATTGGCAATTTTCTTTGTTTCGTTGTTTTTATTGCCGGTTATAGCAGCCTATAATTTACCCAATGATCTTCATGATACATTTACGTTGATTATTAAATATCTGGGTATAGCGATTTTCTTACTTTTTATTGTTTCGTACATCTGGATGCTATATCAACGTACTAAAGCGGATTTACCCGATGAAACATTGAACTCAAGAGAGTTTTGGATGTTTCTTGGTTCGATGTTTTTGATATTATCGTTAGTTCAAGTATTCGCGGCGACCTCAATTCCTGTATTCAACAAGCTTTTTGGTAGCAAGACGGTGGTTCCTCCGGCCGATTCTTACAATAAAATTCAATTGTGGTTAGCCATGCCAATTATGCTATTAATGGCGATTGCTCATTGGTTTAGGTTTAAAGAAACAGAAATTTCTGTTTTGAAAAAATCATTGACAAAGATTGGAATTGCGGGATTAATTGCTGGAATTATTTTAATTTTTGGATTTGGTGTTTCCGGCTTTGGATTTCAACTTTTCTTAGTTATTTCGGTTCTACTCATAGTTGCAAATGCTTGGTATTTAATCGAAAAGAAAGGAATTGAATGGAGAAAATGGGGTGGTAGCTTGGCTCACGTTGGTTTTGGTGTTTTATTACTTGGCGTGTTAATTTCGTCAGTAAATAAGAATGTATTAACAGGCTCAGAGGCAGGTATCGATCTTGCTCCCGAAATCGATGAGAATGGTAAAATTGACGAAAAAGGTGTGAAGTTCAATCGTCAAAATCAGATATTGTACAAGAACCAGTTCCAATCAATTAAAGATTATGATGTGAAATATATTCGTGAAATTAAGGGATCAGGTAATGATAGCATCGATAAATATTTTACTGTTGCATTTATTAAAAGAGATAAAAATGGGAATATAATCGATAGCTTCTCTGTAAATCCAAAAACTCAAAATAATCCCAAAATGGGGATGTTGGCAGAACCATCGACAAAGCATTTTTTACATAAAGATATTTTCACCCATGTAAATTATGAAAGCGGAATGGATAGAAAAGAGCCCTTTGCTTCCTTTAAAACAGACACGGTTTCTTTTAGAGAGGTTTTCACTTCCTCTACGGGTAAATTGCAATTTTCGATCGATACGATGGATAAAGCAATTCAATCCAATGGATTATTGATTCGACTCGCAGTTAAAGCGAAGCGATTAAATGATTCAGCTTGGTTGCATCCAACATTTGGAATCTCTTCGGATATGTCGTCTTTTCAATCAAAAGAGGATAATAACGAAAGTTTAGGTGCGTTGGTTTCCATTGTTAATCTACAAATTATGGACCCTAATCCTAGCAATCCTGGAGCGGTTAAATTTGTGGTTACGACGGCTGAAAAAACACCGGTAAAACATTATATTGTATTGCAAGTGATTGAATTTCCGTGGATTAATTTAGTTTGGGGTGGCACAATCATTATGGTATTAGGATTTGCTTTATCGGTAAGTAATAGGATTAGTCAATACCGAAAATTGATGAATGCATAAACGATGGATACTTTGTGGATTAGGCAGATTAGGTAGTTCACTTAATCAGGCTCTCCAAGATTCAGGAGATTCTTGGGACTTGATTTGTCCATCATCAACGTATTCTTCTGCAAATTCTCCTATTAAACATACAATCCAAAACCCAGTTGAATTTATTGAATGGAGTAGCTTGGTAGATTCGCTGAGCGATGGTGATGTGTTGATTTTAGCCGTGAATGATAGCAATATTTTACGGTTAGCCAATGCTGTCGATAAAAAAGGAGTAACCATTATCCATTGTTCGGGAGCAACAAATTTACCAATATTAAAAAATGCGAGTTCGGGTGTCTTTTATCCGTTGCAGACTTTCGCATCAAATAATTCAATATCTTGGAATAATATTCCTGTTTTTATTGAATTTCAAAATGAAGAAGTAAAGGATACGCTTGTTTTACTAGGTAATAAAATCGGTTTAAATAAATCAAACATTCGGGAATGTAACTCAGAACAGAGACTAAATGTCCATTTAGCTGCCGTTTTCGCCAATAATTTTGCCCAAACCTGTGTTGCTATTTCCTCGGAATTACTGAATGAAGCTGGTTTTGATATTCAGGTGATGTTACCAATTTTGAAGCAAATGTCAATGAATTGGAGTGTATTGAATCCTGTGGATGCGATTACTGGACCAGCGGCTCGAAATGATATAGAAACCATGAATAAACATTTGCTTTTATTGGAAAAGCATCCACAATTAAAAGACTTGTATTCACGATTTTCAGAAATAATTAAACAAATGAAAAGATAATTTTGAATTGTGGAATAAAAAATTAACTTTGTTAAACTCTTTAGTCTTTGTGTTCTTGTTCGTTTCCAATTTACACAAAGATGAAAACCGCACAATTAGCCATTTCACTTCCGAAGGAATCCAAGTCAATCATAGATTACTTTGGATTGGTTTTGTTTTTTGATCCTTCGGTAAATACTCCTTTAACAGTCTATGCGGCGGTGTTAGACAGAAGAAGCGGTTGTAAAATAGTATTTCAATCTGGCCTATTTAAAGGTTTACAATTTTTCAATACAGAATCTGAGTTAGGCCTTACCACTGAAGAAAAAGATCAATTTCAACAATTAATAGAAAATAATTTAGACGATATCGTTCGCGGTTGGATAGATTTTTTTGTATTCAACCGCGAGCCTAATATCGATATTGTTACTAAAAGTTTGCAACGATAGTTAATTCAACTTCCACCTAATTCCGAAGTAGGCGGTTCTACCATTGGTTGGTCCCCAAGCATAACCAGCATCAAATTTTCCGCCCATATCAAGGATAGGGAAGTCTTGATTTACATTCAGAATATTTTCAATACCGGAATAAAATTCCCATTGCTTCCAGTCTTTTCTGATTTGTATATTGAATATTGAAAATGCTTCGCTATAACCAGGCATCCAATCGATTGTGGAAAGATTAGCACTGGAAAAATAGGGTAATCTCTTGGGTCCATTTATTTGACATACTGCATCGAAATACCAATAATTTCTCGTTTGATACTGTAAGAATATTATTCCTCTATGTTTGGATTGGAAAGGTTGTAATTGCATAATTCCACCATAGAAACCATTACTTTCTAAATATCTGTAGGAGAGTCTATAGGTAAATCTTCGATGAAAATAACCATTAAGATCTAGTTGAATAGCCAAATTCGAACCGGCCTTACTGCCTGTATTATATAGGATAGTTGCATGATCTAAATCGGCATCACGATCAAAGATTATTTGAGATAAGAATTTGGTAAAAAAACCGTCCACAACAAATGTAGTAGGGTATTCAAATAACATGAAATTCTTCAAATACGAGATTCCTCCATTCCATGCCTTTTCTTGTGGTAAAAATCCTCGTTTTATAAGGGTTGGTTCTTCTATTTTTACCATTCGATTATTTACCAGATTATGTAAGTTCTCTGAAAATACATAGGGTGTTCTTCTGCCAAGTCCACCCTGGAAGTTAATCTTGTTGTTAGGATTAATTTCAAATTTACCATGGATTCTGGGTGTTACATAAATTCCATACAGACTGTGATAATCAATTCGACCTCCAATAACCCAATTCCATTGTTCTCCTTCAATTACCCATTCCTGAAATCCGCCTATTTCAGCCAATAAACTCTGATTATTCCAATTAAATTTAAACGAATCGGTTAGCGATTCGGTCCAATTAATTACGTTGAATTGTAATCCTGATTTAGTATGCTTCTCATTGATTTCAGGTGTTTGATACAGCAAAGAATAATGCAATCGAGTCTCTTGTGCTTCAAACTGTCTATCTATTAAAGAGTTTAATTTAGAATTAATGGTATGATGAGAAACGCTAAAAACATTTCCTAAACTTCGGGTAGCTTCTTTGTTTAAAAATCGACCGTATTTCAAATAAACATCCCCATGTTTTTCGGATAAATTAAAATTGAATCTTTGAGTTCCCTCCAATAATTTGCCCCATTTTCCATGTTCTGCTTCTCCGGCTTGTCTACTGTCAATCCAAAATAATCCACCTGTTTGTATTTCCCATTTCTTATTAGGAATTTGTGTATGATTTCCAATAACATATCGGTTATACAACGGCATATCACTGTACCCATCGTGTCCCATATCCATAGTTATCCCTTGGTTACCGCGATGCAAATAGGTATGGCTTAATGCACGTTTTCCAACAGACTTTATAACGGCATTGAATTCATTTCTACCTTGATTATTGCCGTAAGCATTCAAAAATATTTTGGGATCTTTTAGATTACTTTTTAATGCAAAATTGAGTCCGCCAGTTATTCCATCCCAGCCGCTTGTTACTGAACCAATACCTTTAGCGATATGTACACCGCCAACCATAGGCCCTGGAATATTACTCAACATATTCAAACTGGATATACCTTGAGCTGTAGGTATGTTTTCGCGTGTCATTACAACATATTTACTATGCAATCCCAGCAATTCAATTTGTTTCATGCCACTTACCCCATCCGAATTTGTTACCTCAACGGTATTCGTGAGTTCAAAACTCTCTGAAAGTGTACAACAAGCTGCCTTTTTGAATTCTTCTTCGCTTAAAATTTCCTTTATTCCCATACCTTTTCCATCAAAACGAGCATTACTTTTCGTATTAATCTCAATGGTATTAATTCGCGATACTGCAGAATCAGTAACAATGGAAGTTGAGTCTGATTTGCTTTGTGCGTATGAAGAACGAATGAAATTTATTTGGACGATGCAGAATAAGACAATTAAAAATCGTCGTGTTCGCATTTTCCGCCCTCCCTATAGCGACAACAGTCAGGTAAATTTTGATATACCACTTCGCTAGCAGAAACTAATGGTGTATCGTGACCCACCATGGCAACCATGTTGTGAATTTGTATTTCTTCTAATTTACGCGGGTCAAATGTTACGGTTAATAACTTAGATTTTGTTTCGTAAATGGCTTTGTAAATACCTTTTTTATCAAGTGCTTTTTCAATACGATCTTTGCACATGTCACATGTGCCTTCAACCTGAAATGAAATTACAGATTTTTTAATTGGTTTTGGTGTTGGGGCTTGTTTCCAAGCGGAATTAACGAGGCAAATGCCTAACATTAAAGTTATATATAGTGTTTTTGTTATTTGAGTTTTCATAAATACTTGGTTTTAAATTGGTTTGAAAAATTATTCAATTATTCGTTTAGGCATGAACAGCCTAAATTATCCAAGTGCGCAGTAAACTACAATTCTCAATGGATGTATGTATTTTAATTGGAATCTTTTCGATCCGAAAAGTGCATTTAAAACATTGTTGGCTGTTTAAGAATGCTAAATTATTTACTAAACCACCACACAGTGATCCTTGAGATAGATTAGGAACGGGTAAATTACATTTTTGAATTTTCTCTGGTAATGGATTTACAAAAAAGAAAAACTCTTTGATGCAACAATCATCTGAAAACAATAAATCACTCTGAGAAGGTGTTTTAGAATATTGTTGCTTGTTAATAGATTCTTTCTCCAAATTAGCACAGCAATTCGATGCTTTTTTGGGATTTTTATTGTTGGAAATGTTTTTGTTTTCGTGTTTAGTAATGCAGTTGTGATCGAAAAGATGCAAACCATCTTCATTGCATAAATGATAACCGAATTGCAAAATTCCAACACTGAATGTTATCACAAACAAGAGTAGGTATGTAGCAAGCTTTCGAATCATCAAATCTAAATTACTACAAAATTAGGATTTTTCCCACAAAAATGAATTTATTCCTAACTTGGTAGTAATATCGCAGGCTAAGATGAACAAGTTTAATCAACTTTTTCGAAGAAAAATGGTGTTTGAGAATAAAACTTCTCAATCTTCCTTAAATCGAGTGCTAGGGACCAGGGATTTAACTTTGTTTGGGATTGCTGCAATAATTGGTGCAGGTATTTTTTCGTCCATTGGTGAAGCTTGCTCATCAGGCGGTCCTGCTGTAATTTGGTTATTCATTCTATGTGCAGTAGCCTGTGGCTTTGCTGCATTATGTTATGCCGAATTTGCATCTAGAATTCCTGTGGCAGGGAGTGCATATACCTATGCTTATGCATCTTTTGGAGAGCTGTTTGCTTGGATAATAGGATGGGCATTATTAATGGAGTATGCCATTGGAAATATTTATGTTGCTTTTTCTTGGTCAGGATATTTCACTCATTTATTGGATAGTTTCGGTTGGAATTTGCCGCGTTGGTTAACCGTAGATTACGCAACCGTTTCGGAATTTATCCATAGTAAGGATACATTAATTCAGCAGGCAATTTCTTCGCAAAAGTTCGGAGAATTATGGAAAGCATTGAATATTAATGAAGCCGAACAAGAATTGGTTCAAGCATGGGAAAAAGCTCCTCAAATTGCTGGTTTGAAAATAATTTTTGATATGCCTGCACTTGTGATAAATATACTAATTACATGGTTGGTTTATCGAGGCATTAAAGAATCCAGAAATGCCTCCAATACGATGGTGATTTTAAAGATTTTAGTGGTTGTGTTGGTGATTGTTGTGGGTGCATTTTATATCGACATTGATAATTTTAAGCCATTTATGCCCGAAGGATTTCGTGGTGTTATGCTAGGTGTTTCAGCCGTGTTCTTTACTTATATTGGATTTGATGCAGTGAGTACCTTGGCTGAGGAAACAAAGAATCCACAGCGAGATTTACCTCGCGGTATGTTTTATTCATTACTTATCTGTACTGTATTGTATATTCTAATAGCATTAGTACTAACTGGCATGGTTCCATATAAATCCCTTGCCGTAGATGATCCTTTAGCGTTTGTTTTAGCCGAAAAAAATATAAAATGGTTGGAATATGTAGTTTCAAGTATTGCGGTGGTTGCAATGGCAAGTGTGCTTTTAGTATTTCAACTAGGACAACCCAGAATTTGGTTGTCAATGAGCAGAGATGGGTTATTACCTCCAGCTTTTTCTAAAATACATTCCAAATATCAAACACCCTCGTTTGCAACAATTATAACCGGCGTTGTTGTTGGTTTGCCTATTTTGTTTACAAACGAAAAATTTGTTTTAGATTTTACATCGATTGGGACATTATTCGCATTTTTATTGGTATGTGGTGGCGTACTTCTGCTGCCAAAACGCGAAAAATCACAAGATTCAGGTTTTGTTTTGCCATATGTAAATGGACAATATTATTATCCGATTTTACTGATATTATCGGTAGTGCTTTTAGAGGTTCAAATTCCAAATTATTGGAAAAGTCTGTGGATTTCCTTTTACAATACAGGCGATTTTGGATCCGTTTCTATGATTATCTATTGGATTTCAATGTTGGTATTGGCCATTACATCATTTACCAAAAAACTAAATCTAATTCCTTCTCTTGGCATTGCTTCCTGTGGTTATTTATTAACAGGAATGCAGAAAGAAAATTGGTTCTGGTTCTTTATTTGGTTTGGTATTGGATTGGTTTTCTACTTCTCCTATGGATTTAGAAAGTCGAAATTGGCACAAAACGCATAAATGAGGCATATTTCATGAATAACAAAGAAAAAAACATTGGCGATGTATTGAATAAAATGATGGATAAGTACCGTCTTACATCCAAAATGCATGAAATTGAGTTGGTGAAAGTTTGGGAAGAAATAACAGGTGTGTTGGTGGCAAAACATACTACTAAACTCGAAATGAGGGGTAAAACCTTGTATGCATGGTTCGACCAGGCGCCGTTGAAAAATGAAATATTTCTAAGAAGAGATCAATTAATGAAAGTAATAAACGATCGACTGGGGGAGAATTTTATAGAAAAAATATTTATCGGTTAATTTGATAAAGAAGGAGAGTTTTTTTTCGTTCTATTAAGTGCTTTTTCGATACTTACATTTAATTCAAACCCAACAATTATCGTAAGAACATTGATGTAAATTAAAATCATTAAGGCGATAATCGCTCCAATAGAGCCATATACCTTGTTATACGTATTGAAATTGTTTACGTACAGAGCAAACCCCCAACTTGAAATACCACTTAATACCGTAGCAGTAGTACTCCCTGCTGTGAAAAATTTCCAACGCTTTTGATTTGCTGGGCCAAAAAAATACAAGCTAGAAATTCCAATTAGAAATAGGGCTATGAGCACTATGTATTCGAAAATCGTAATGATAAATGTATAAACGTCACTTAGTGGCCAGCGATGAGTTTTAATGAATAAAACACTTTGATAGGCCATTGTAATCAAAAATAAACCTATGATTATCAAAATACTTACCCAAAATGTCATAAAAACAGCACGACCACGAATTTGAAACCAATTTTTCTTTTTCACGTTGGGCAATCGCCTATTAAATACATTGATTAATAAATGGAAAGCATTAGAAGCAAAATATAGTGTAGTGATAAAACCGAAGGAAAGTAATCCAGAATTTTGTTTATTTAATATTTCCAAAATTGTAGAACGAATCTCCTTATATGTTTGCTCCGGCATAATCAACGATAATTCTCGAATGAACTGTGTTTTTAATCCAGTTATAGGTAAATAGGCAATTAGCGTTAAAAGAAATATCAGTGCTGGGAATAGAGCTAAAAAGAAGTTGAAACTTAAACTGGATGCACGCATGTTTAAATTCTCCATAAACATGGCACGTAGGAAATATCGGCCTACAGAATATAAATTCTCGCCTCCAAATCCTTTTGGTTTAATGGTTTGTAAGTATTTTAAAAATGGATGGGACGGTTGATTTTCCGTTGGATTTTGATCGATTAAATTAATTTCTAAAAGTGGATCTTCTACAGGATAATCCTCGTGTTCTACGGAAGAATCCAATAATTTCCCTCGATAACTCGTTTTTAATTTATCCATAACCCATTATATCATGCGTTCCAATAACTCTTTTGAAACACGAATGGGCTTCATGGTGGTTTTGTTAACAAAGAACAACTCTGTAAAACCCTCACTGAGCAACTCATCGAGTTGATTATAAACTTTATAGGTGAATTTTAATCTAACAGTAGGATTGTCTGGTACGTTTACTTCAATCGTTAATAAATCATCATATTTTGCGGCATAATAAAATGAGAATCCCATGGAACGAACAGGCATTATAATCCCTTCATCTTCCAATTCTTTGTAAGTGACTTTTTTATCACGCAGATATTCGGTTCTGGCTTCCTCAAAATATAATGCGTAATTGGAATGATGAACAAATCCCATTCTGTCACATTCAGCATATCGAACCCGAATTTTATGATTAAATACCATTAATAACGAAGTGTAAAAGTCTCTTTTTGCTGTTCTTTTCGAACAAAAATCATACCCATTTTAAATAAATTTATATTCGCTGTAACTCGTGGATGTCGAATTAATAGATCCCATGCATCTTTTTGTCCCCAAAAGTCATCCAATCGATTTAAAATTAGCAAACCATTTGGACTTAATAATTGAATTAAATAATCCATTCCTTGGATATCCATGATTTCTTTTAAATTATCATTAATAATAATTAAATCTACCTCATTTTCCATGAATCCAATTGACTTTAAGTAATCACAATGGATCGGTGCCGATTTGTTCAACATCTGAACCGTTTCCAATTTAGGTAAATAACTATCCTCAGTTATTGTCATTATTTCTTTTACTGATATACTAATGCCATTAACAGAGGGGTCTACTTCATAAATTATTGAAGGTAAAGTGTTTAAGCTACTGCCAATCTCCAAGAAATTTGAAAACACCGTTCCGTTCCAATGTAAGTATCTGTACAGTAGGGTTAAGTGTTTCCGCTGAGGGATTTGCTGATAAGTATTATTAGTAAGCCGAAGGTATTTGCTTCGTTCTAGTTCTATCAAATCAATACAAAGTGGTTCACCTTTTTGATAAAGAACTTCGTCTGCAAAGGAATAGATAAAAGGAGAGTGGGTTCCATGTCTAGATCGAGAATTCCATAAATAGCGCAAATAATCGGCAAACCAAAATATCTGTGCTAAAGTGATATTCTCGTCAAATCTCATCCCTGCTGCATGTTTTTCAGCATTTTTTGTTCGGCTTTTAGACGATCAATCTGTTCTTTTGCTTTACCGATTTTTTCGTCAAATTGCTTCATCACGGCACCTGCATTTTTACTGTGTTGAAAGAAACTCTTGTTGTTTTCCAACGTTGATATTTCATCCAACAGTGTGTTGATTTTATCCTTAATTCTTCTGTCTTCACTCTGTAATTTACGTTTTCCGTCATCGGATTTAGCCATTTGTTCAAAATGACTTTTTTGCATGTTTTGACGTTCGGAATTACTAAAGTTCTTAAATCGTTGGAATATGCCATCGGACAATTGCTGATAGGTACCCTGCAATTTATGGTACATTTTACCGCTTACAAAACCAGCTTGATTCCAACGTTGTTGCCATTCTTTTAGTTCTTTGAATAGTAACTGAGGATCGATGGTTTCGTTATTTGATAAGGCAGTTAATGCATCAATGACTTCTTGTTTTTTAGCTACAGCCTCTGATTCAGAAGATTTACGTTCTTTGATCCATTCATTTCTGCGCGAGTAAAAATGATCAAAAGCTGCCCTAAAACGTTTCCAAACGATATCATTTTGTTCTTCTGGAACAGGGCCAACTTTTTTCCATTCCTCCTGTAATTGTTGCAATGCATCAGCAGTCTTATTGAATTCATTTCCGTCTTTAAGTGCTTCAGCCCGCTCGCATAGTTGTTGTTTTTTTACTAAATTATCTTTGCGACTGTTGTTTAAATCTTTGAAAAAGTGTTTCCTTTCTCCGTAAAACTTATTACGCAACCCCTTAAACTTCTGCCACATTTCTTCGTTTACCTCTTGAGGAACAGGACCAATTTTCTTCCATTCTTCCATCAGTGTATCCAATTCTTTGCCAGCAGCATTCCATTCCTTTCCTGTATTCGGAAGTACACTTAATAAAACTTCACCTTTTTCAATCAGCACTTGTTTTAATGATTGATTTTGTAATTTCTGAGCATCAATTTTTGCTTGTTGCTCTTTTTTAGCATCTATTACAATATCCGATGCAGCTTTAAATCTCTTCCATAAATCTTCTGAAATCTCGGTTCTCACAGGACCCGTATTTTTCCAGTCTTCGTGAAATTTATTTAAAGCAACCATGGCTTTGCGAATATTAGATTCGTCTTTTAATGCCTCAGCTTTTTTAATTAAATCAATCTTTATTTCCAGGTTTTTTTCTTTATCAAGATCTTTTAATTCATTAAACAAGGACAATTGGTTATAGAATTTATCTATGTAGATCTTGTAAGTACTATAGAGTTCCTCCTGATATTCTTTAGGGATTTGTCTAACTTCTCTCCATTGCTTCATGTATTCGCGAAGGATAGACAAACTTTGATCTGTTTCTTCAGATTCTACAAGTGCTTTGATTTTTTCGAGAATGGCTTGTTTCTGCTTTAGGTTTTCTAAGCGTTCTTCTTCTTGTCTCTTTCTTTCATCCTCTTTTTTCTTTTTAAAATCAGCAATAATCCCTAACAATTCAGACTTTAATACATCAGCTGGAGGAACAAAATCTCTAGGATCTTTACCTTCTTCTACCCATGTCCGAATCAAACCAGGCCGCTCTTGATCTAATAAATCATCAAAAGCATCGCGTAGCTCCTGTAATTTGGTCTGAATCTGTTTAACATCGGTTAAACTCAAAACTCGTTGAGCCTCAGCAACGATTTCTTCTTTGTTAAAATGAGAGTAATTAACCGAATGATTAATTTCGTCTTCGTGAGTGAATAATTTTTCGGCTTCAGAAAGTTCGTTTAAATAACTCTCGTGATTGATTTCCGGCTCCAATCCCATACTAATAAAAGGAAAATTATTTTGATTGTTTAATGTTGTGTTTAGTTTCTAGCATCCAAAGGGCTGCTTCTGCAGCTTCAGAGCCTTTATTACCCAATTTGCCACCGGCTCTATCCTCGGCTTGTTCATTCGTATTTGTGGTAATAACACCATAAATACAGGGTTTTGAAAATTTTAATGATAAGATATTAATTCCATCTGTAACTGCAGCACAGACGTAATCGAAATGCGGAGTATCGCCTTTGATTACACAGCCCAAACAGATTACAGCGTTGTGATTTTCTTCAAACAACCATTGGGCAGCAGTTGGAATTTCAAACGCTCCAGGAACTTGAATTACATCAAAAGATATTTGATGTGGATGTGATTCTTGGAATTCGCCCAAAGTCTTTATCGCACCCTCCAATAATTTTGAGGTTATATGGCCATTCCACAATGAAACAACAATGCCTATCCTAACTTCACCAATACTAAGGTTTGTAGTAAGTTTAGGAGCTGAGAAGGGTAGAGAAGTAGCCACGTTACGTTAACCGAATCAGTTAAGATCACCTATCAAACCTTTTAGGCGATAGATGTTAAGTTCAGCAGTTTGAAGATATCTTCCATCTTCCGCAGTGCTGTATTTTTTTGCAATGGTCTCGTAACAAGATAATGCATCCGATAATTTTTCCGCTTTCTCGTAATGTTGAGCGGCTCTAACGTAATAACCGGCAGACAAATCATTGTCACTTTCTTTAGCAGCTCTTTCAAATAAACCAGCCGCCTTTTTGTAATCGCCCTTTTCGGAATAACATGTAGCTTTAGCTGCAATAATTGCGGGATTTAAACCACGATCTTTTGCATCTACTTTGTTCAAATAATCTAAAGCATTGTCAAAATCACCTTTGTTTAAATAGGCTAAACCTGCCACTAAAGCCGCTTCATTACCTTTTTGGGTAAAACTATATTTGTCTGCGATTTCAACTGCAGAAGTGATTTTTCTTTTTTTGTCGCCTTTTAGAACTATGTCGAAAGAATCTTTAGCGAAAAAATTGTGAATTTTCTTAAACTTTTCAGCAGCTTCAGCTTCTTGTTTGGGTAGGTAATAGTAATTCCAACCTACGATAAGTGCTGTGATTCCTATAACTCCTATGCTTATATAGTTTACCTTTTTTCGATTTTCTTCGTAATAACTTTTTAGGTTATTGACAATTGCACCGGCTTGTTGCTTAATATCCATGGGTATTTTTCGAGGGGGCGAATATAATGAGAATAAAGATTTTTTTCCAAGATTTAATCCATGATATACGGATAATTATCTTCTACATAGTTGTGTTTGAATAATAATGAAGCATCTGGATAAGGAGAATTCTCTGCAAATTCAACACTCTTGTTTACCAAATCTATTATTTCTTCTTCTATGGCATCCAGTTCTTTCTCCGTTGCGTATTTCTTAGATAAAATAGTTGCTTTGGTTGTTTCAATTGGATCTTTAGTTTTGTAGTCTGCAACCTCTTCTTTAGTTCTGTAACTTGCAGGATCACTCATAGAATGACCTCTATAACGGTATGTTTTAATTTCCAAAAAAGTAGGTCCTTCGCCTTTGCGTGCACGTTCACAGGCCTCATATATTGCCTCGTGTACTGTTTCACACTTCATTCCATCTACTTGATAGCTTGGCATATCGTATGCTAAGCCAATCTTGTATATATCAAGAAGATTGGTAGTTCTTGCAACACTAGTTCCCATAGCATATTCATTGTTTTCACAAATAAAAACTACAGGCAGTTTCCACAACATAGCCATGTTATAAGCTTCGTGCAAAGCTCCTTGTCTTGCGGCACCATCACCAAAAAAAGTTAAACATACATTTTCTGTCCCTTGATACTGTTCTGCAAAAGCTATTCCTGCCCCCAAGGGTATTTGTGCACCTACAATTCCATGTCCACCAACAAAATTATGCTCTTTAGAAAACATGTGCATGGATCCACCCTTACCTCCTGAACATCCTGTAGCCTTACCGTACAACTCAGCCATTACCGCATTTGGGCTAATACCCAATGCCAACGCATGACCGTGGTCCCTATACGCCGTAATTACTTTGTCCTCCTTACGCATAGCTGTTACCATACCGGCAACAATAGCTTCTTGTCCAATATATAAATGACAGAATCCTTTGATTTTTTGTTGTCCGTACAATTGAGCAGATTTCTCTTCAAATCGACGTACCAACATCATTTCGCGGTACCAACGTAGATATTCTTTTTTTCCGAATTTCATGGAAATGCGTTTTTAGTTGCGCGAAAATAATCATCATCTCTTAATTTCGATGCATAACCTAGTGGATTCTATCTTCAATATTTCTAACTTTATCTTTTATTAATCCAATTTCGCGTTGAATTATACGCAAGGTTGGACCCAATTCATCCGAATCTGTTGATTTTGGTTCTTCAAATTTGGGATTGATGTAATTTACAAATTTCCATAGTTCCAGAATATTCTCTGCTTTTACCGAATAAGGTTCAAACATCGGATTGGTACTACATAATAAAAATGTTCCATCTTCTTCAATCCGATTGTAAAGTACTTTGAAAACAATTCCGTCATCTTTTGTAATTACAATGTACGGATTTCCATTTTTTACATGATTCCAATCTTGCAAGTATTCTCCAGTAACAAATGCACCATCGCATACAGGCGGCATGCTATCCCCAGAAATAGGAAAAGTCCTATATTTCTTGTTGGAAGATAAAAACGGCAAACTAAATGCAGGCAATGTTCTTATGAAATCTGGATCCGCATATCCTGTTGTATATCCAGCCTTTGCTTTTAAAGGTACTAACTCGATATTATCTTCGTTATCGGAATTTACGGTTGTTGCCAATACCCTTAATCTTGTTCCACTTAGGTCTAAATCAAATCCTTTTTCTAATTGTGATAACTGAATCTCTGATATTAAATTCAAATCAACCCGTAGCAATTTGTCAATATTCACTTGAAAATAGTCAGATATCCTCAGTAAAATTTGTATACCCGGTTCAGCAACTCCATTCTCATAACTGTTATATGCCGATCGCGTTATATTCAAACTTTTGGATACCTCTTCCTGACTCCGTTTACGACGCTTTCTAAGTAACTTTAAATTCTCTTTTAAATACATTGTTAAAAATATTACCACTAATTTGGCGGTTAAATTAACAATAATATTTCTAATTGTCAAGAAATTTGGAATGATTTTGTTAAAAAAACTAACATTGTGAATTAACTCTTAAAAACATATTGTTTGTTCAGTTTTGCAAAGTCATTTAGTTAGGTTTTCTTTGCTCCTATGAATTACTGGTTGATAAAATCAGAGCCGTTTAAATACAGCTGGAGCCAGTTTTTAAAAGACCAAGTTACATTTTGGGATGGTGTTAGGAATTACCAAGCTCGAAATAATTTAAATGCAATGGCCATTGGTGATTTATGCTTGTATTACCACTCCAACGAAGGCAAAGAAGTTGTGGGGATTGCCGAAGTTGTTAAAGAGGCATATCAAGATCCAACAACTACCGAAACAGCTTGGGTGGTTGTAGATGTTAAACCTCATTCTACATTAAAAAATCCAGTATCACTTCAAGCTATGAAGTCCAATCCCAATTTATCGAAAATGGGATTATTAAAACAACCAAGACTATCGGTAATCGCATTAACGGATGATGAATTTAAAACTATAATTGCAATGTCAAATGAGCCAGCCTAAACTTTTGTTAAATCATCAACAAATTCAGTTAATCGTAAAACGTTTAACCCTTCAGCTGTTAGAAAATCATGGTGATTTTTCGCAAACTGCGATTGTAGGACTTCAGCCTAGAGGACTTGCATTTGCCGCAAAAATATTAAAGAGCTTATCTGAATTAGCACCAGAAATTGCATGTAAATACGGAGAATTAGACCATACCTTTTTTAGAGATGACGTAGGTAGAGGTGAAATAATGATACCTAAGCCTTCCAATATTCAATTTTCAACAGAAAACTTGCGAATTGTTTTAATTGATGATGTTCTGTACACAGGCAGAAGTATTAGATCCTCAATCGATGCATTAATGAGTTTTGGAAGACCTTCACAAATAGAACTCATGGTTTTAGTGAATCGAAAATTTCAACGGGAATTACCGATAGATCCCAATTATATTGGTACAAATATCGATTCAAGAAATACAGGAGGCTATGTAAAAGTTGAATGGATGCAAGACGATGAAAAAGTTTGGTTATTAAATGAAAAATAATGTCCAGCGAAAATAATTTTTATCATTTGCTCGGTATCAAGGGGTTGTCTCAATCGCATATTCAAACCATCTTTGAAACAGCAGATAATTTTAAATCCCTATTAAATAGTCCTGTTAAAAAAACTCCAGCGCTTAGGGATATTACCATTGCTAATTTGTTTTTTGAAAATTCTACTAGAACACGTGTTTCATTTGAATTGGCTGAAAAGCGATTAGGTGCCGATGTTGTTAATTTCTCTTCTTCCTCTTCTTCTGTGAAAAAAGGAGAAACACTTATTGATACGGTAAATAATATCCTAAGTATGAAGGTGGATATGGTTGTTATGAGACATCCAGCCCCCGGTGCGTGTATGTTTTTAGCTAAACATGTGGATGCGCAAATTGTAAATGCAGGCGATGGTACGCACGAACATCCCACTCAAGCGTTATTGGATGCGTATTCCATCAGAGAAAAATTAGGGGATGTTGCAGGAAAAAAAGTTGTTATCGTGGGCGATATACTACATTCTAGGGTTGCATTAAGTAATATTTATTGCCTTCAGGCTTTGGGTGCGGAGGTGATGGTTTGTGGACCCGTTACGTTAATACCAAAGAACATCGAAAAACTGGGGGTGAAAGTATCGCACAATTTAGACCAAGCTTTGCAATGGTGTGATGTTGCGAACATGCTGAGAATTCAATTGGAAAGACAAGATCAGCGGTATTTTCCTTCTTTAAAAGAATACTCAAAATTGTACGGCCTATCCTTAGAACGATTGAACCAATTGAATAAAGAAATCTGTATTATGCACCCTGGCCCAATAAATCGTGGAGTTGAAATTACCTCAGATATTGCCGATTCCGAACATTCTATAATCCTACAGCAAGTAGAAAATGGAGTTGCCGTTAGAATGGCTGTATTGTTTTTATTAGCTCAGAATAATCGATGAACCCAATATTAGTAGAAAATACACGGGGTGGCGTGGTGGAGAGTTTTCATCGTGGATCCATTTGTGTCGTAGATAAACAAGGGAAAATTGTATTTAGCCTTGGCAATATTTCCCAAATTTCATTTCCTCGTTCGGCACTTAAATTTTTTCAGCATATACCATTACTAATCTCAGGTGCTTTTGATAAATTCGGTTTTACAGAAGAAGAACTTGCGTTGATGTGTGGTTCTCATAATGGAGAATTAATGCACATCGAACAGGTAAAAAAAATGTTGGCCACCTTAGATTTTTCTGGAGATAATTTACAATGTGGCGCTCAGCAACCAACCCATAAAAAGGATTTTATCCGATTAATTAAAGCTAACGAAGAGCCCACTTCATTGCACAATAATTGCTCGGGTAAACACAGCGGATTTTTAGCATATTGTAAGTTTAATAATCTTTCTACCACTGATTATCTGAATCCAGAACATCTACTTCATCAAGAAATCAAACGAATTACTTCTCTTTTTTACGAATTACCGGAAGAAGAATTGGTCTTGGGAGTAGATGGATGTTCTGCACCCATTTTTGGTATGCCATTATACAATCAAGCAATTGCATATAAAAATCTAATATGTCCAGAGAAGTTTAATAATCCGGAAATTACCAAAGCATGCAATCGAATTGTAAAAGCAGTGACAACCTATCCTATGATGGTAGCAGGAACTAAACGCTATTGCACCGACTTGATGTCTGTGACAAAAGGAAGAATTGTTGGTAAAACGGGAGCAGATGGGGTTTATTCTTTGGCTATTCCTGAAAAAGAATGGGGAATAGCTATAAAAATAGATGACGGTAAAATGGGACCTCAGTACCAAGTTGCACATCAATTATTAAAAGAGTTGGAACTGCTTTCAACCAATGAAATTGAGCAGTTAGAAAAATATGGCAATACGTCTATCATTAATTTTGCAGGAAATGAAGTAGGTGATACTCATTCAGTTGTCTTAAATATCAAGAATTAATGTCAATCTTTATCGTTGAAAGTCCAATTCCTGTTATGGGAATCCAAATGGCTAAATTAATTCCTAAACAACGAGATTTCGTGGAGGATATGTTCCAAAAAGGTTTCTTATTGATGTATGCTGTAACAGAGAATTTAGATAAATGGTGGTGTTCGGTGGAGGCCGAAAATGAAGAGCAAGTTTGGGAGTTTTTGTCTCAAATGCCGATAATTGAATTTCTAACACCCACGGTGCATTCCTTGATGTTTTATAATTCCGCCGATCAAATGATTCCGCCCATTTCACTTAATTGATGGATTAAGCCTAATTTAGTGCCAAGTTTATGGCATTAAAAAAAATAATCTTACTAGTATTAATAGGGCATTGCATTGCAGATTCCACCAAGGCACAAGTTAGAAGTTATCCTGCCAATTCTCTGCAGGAATCTTATATGATCTTGTCTAACTTGCATGGAATTAATACAGAACGTTTTTATCCTCAAGAATATAAATCATTAAAGGCAAATTGGGGTTTTGACACAGTTGTTAGAAATATAGACCATGTGGAATTAACACTATTGCCGCCAATTCGTAATGTAAAACCTCACCAATATTTTACGTATGCCCATCCCAATTTTTCATTAATGCCCCAATACACACCTAGGTTCTTAAGATTTTTAAAACCTTTAGGTAAAAATACAATTTTAAAAACGCCAGCTTGGTTTTATTCTTGGATGGACAATTCCTCTAATAAAGGTTCATTTTTTGTTGTAAATCCAATTTTACACACAGAATTTTCTCCAAAATCTCCTTATACTTCTAGATATCTAAATAATACAAAAGGTATCGAGTTGTTTGGTCAGTTTTCTAAGAATCTCTCTTTTTCAACCCAATTGGTGGAATCGCAATGTTATTTCCAAAAATATATTACTCGATACCAAGATACGTTTAATGTTACCCCTAACGTTGGTTATTGGAATAAAAACCTATATGGGTATTCCGATTTTTTTAGAGCGCGAGCTAATATTTATGCGAACATAGTTAATTCTGCAAGTAACAAAACCCATGTACTTTTATCTGCAGGTCATGATAATCAACACATTGGAAATGGTTATCGAAGCCTCTTAATAAGTAATTTTTCTCCTGCAACGGCGTATTTGAAACTAAATACACGATTAGGTCCGTTTAGGTATCAAAATTTATATCAAGAACTTTCAGCAACGGATAAACCATCGGGTTCAAGATTATTGCCAAAAAAATACATGGCCATGCACAGAGCAAGTCTTGAATTCGCTCAACCCAATTGGCTCACAAAACAGGAAGGTGATAAATTAAATAATTGGCTTGAACTTGGATTGTCAGAAATGATACTTCAAACTAGACCAACCGGCGGTTTGGATGTGAATTATTGGAATCCGATAATTTTTTATCGCTCAATTGAAAGGGATTTAGGTTCTCCTGACAATGTTCTTATTATGTTTGACGGTAAAATTCGACAGAAAAATGCAATGTTTTATGCGCAATTTTTACTTGATGAATTTTCGTTTGGCGATTTAATTAAAGGTAATACTTGGAGAAACAAGCATGGGTACCAAATTGGAACTTACATCAAGCCAAATTTAAATTCCATTTATCCAAAATTTGGAAGTATCGTTTTTCAAGCTGAAGTAAATTCGGTAAGACCATTCACCTACAGTCATTCATCCATGGATGCCAATGCTGTAAATTATAACCAAGCATTAGCACATCCATTAGAATCAAATTTCAGGGAACTTAATTTTAGTGTTCGTTATAAACCCGCATTTATAAGGGGATTATTATTTACCCATACCACTTTTTTTGCTGTTCGTGGTTTCGATTATTCAACTACAGGAGATAACTTCGGAAGCGATATTCGAAGAGATTATAGAACCAGAGTATCCGGTGAAAATGTAAATATCTTACAAGGTGAAGTAGGAAATATAATGCATTCTAAAACGCAATTATTTTATGAATTAATGCCCAATATGTGGGTGTATTTAGCCGCACAATTTAGAACGCAAACAGGTCATCAACCATCACGCGAATATTACACTTATGTAGGACTGCGTTGGAATTGGTACGAAGAACAACAATTATTCTAACCGCTACATCAACATCGAATAAAGTAGAAGTTGGATTTAATCAATCCATTTGAAAATTCTGTCGTATCGAATCCCTTTTAACCAACCTTTTGAGTCATATACGGGTCCACCATGACCCATTACAGGCAAGTAAGTTTCAGGATCGATAGAGATTACTTTCTTTTTACTAAAAAACGTAAACAAGGGTTTACCTATGATGTGATCTTCCGGCACATATCCCCAATATCGCGAGTCTAAACTGTTGTATCGATTGTCTCCAATCATCCAATAATATCCCATTTTAAATGTGTAGGTGGAAATTGCTTGACCGCTTTTATTATCGATGAATTGACCGTTAGAATATTCTATTTCTTGCTCTTCATATTTGTTGATTGCCAATTTTAGAAAATCCCAATTTTCTTTTGTTAATTTAATGGATTCTCCACGTTTGGGTAAATATATCGGACCGTAGTTATTTACATCCCAACGATGTCGTAAAAATACCGTTGCATTGGTGTCTGGGAATATAGGTTTATCTGTGTCGATGGATTTAGTTTCTTCGAAAATACTTAATACCGCTGGATGCTTCTTAAGTTTTTCGAAATTTTCTGGCCATGTATAAAATAGGTAAGGCTGAATAGTAATTCCATTTTTCTTAGCCGCTTCGATATAGATTTGGGCATCTTTTTCGCTAGGCAAATGAAAATCTCCTAAATTGTTTTCATAGAGAAAATCTTCAGTTACCAATTCCTTCATTAAAGCCAAGTAACGTTTTTGAGTTCTTCCTACAACGGGTAATTTTTTGCTATTGATATAGATTTGACCATTACGCATTTCATATGTATCGCCCGGCACAGCAACACATCGTTTTACGTAATTATCTTTTTTGTCTATAGGGTATTGCTCTCCATCTGCAGGCCAGTTAAAGACAATTACATCATTATTTTTAATGGTATACCAACCTGGTAATCGCATATAAGGGAGTTCTAAAATATCAGCATAAGCCTTTATGCCAGCAATTTCTTTAGGCGAAACAATAGGAAGGGTTATAGGGGTTAATGGAATTCGCATTCCCACATTTACTCGACTTACTACTAAATAATCGCCAACCATTAAGTTTGATTCCATAGATGGGGTAGGGATTTGGTATAAATCGAAATATAAAGCGCGCATACCTCCAGCAACGTAGGCCGCAAATAAAATCGCATCGCCCCATTCTCTGGCCCAACCCGAAGGTTTAATGTTTTTTTCTCTCCATTCTTTGGTTCCAGCTTGTCCAAGATAAACCAGTTTTTTATCAAAAGCAAGAAAAGGAAAATATGCAAAACTCAATACAGTCCCTACCAATTGCTCCCAAAATTTTGTTTTTCCGAAAGCTCTTAATAGGTCCAAAGTAATATTGAAACTGAATAAAATATTTAACCCTGGAATCACCATCCCAAGCATGTACCAACTTGGTCTACCCACAATTTTTATCCAATGCCACCAACTTAAAACAGGAATCCATGCTAGATAAGAAGCTTTACCCGCTGCTTTAAACATTCGCATTAAACCAATCCTAGTTAAACCAAAAGCAATTATCCATAAGGTGGCAAATAGACCTAAATTAAAACTATCCATGAGAGCAAATTTGTATTATTATTCTTCAAATTTAAGCATGTCCGACATGCTAAATACACCTTTTTTATTAAATAGCCATTCAGCTGCAAGGACAGCGCCTTCTGCAAATCCTTTTCTATTGTTTGCTTGATGCTCTAGTTTAATGAAATCATTATTACCAATTTCATACAACTGATGGGTTCCTGGAACATTAGGTTCTCTGATAGAGAAAATTGGTAAATTATTGTTATTTAGTTCTTTAATCGATTTTACTGCATCAAAATTTGAAACAGCCTCGTTCCAAAAAGTGCCAGTTAAACGCCAATCCTTGTAGCTGGTTTGGTTTTCTAAATAATTTTCTGCCAAAGTAATTGCAGTCCCACTCGGCGCATCTTTTTTTTCTGTGTGATGATTTTCAACGATGCCAGCCCTATAGTTGGGGATTGTTTGAAATAATTTTGAAATATAGGCGGCAATTTTCCAATATATATTTACACCTATACTGAAATTAGTTGCAGCTAACATGGCAGCATTATTCTGTATACATAATTGCTGAATTTTAGGTAGTTCCTTATACCATCCCGTACTTCCAATGCATACGGCAACTCCCTTTTTTAGGCAAAACTCAATATTTTGAACAGCAATTTCGGGATTAGTAAATTCAATAGCAACATCACAATTCACCCAGTTTTCATCGTTTAATGGGTACTGTGAATTAAATCTAGCTACAATTTGATGATTTCGCTCAATGGCTATTTCTTCGATGACTTTACCCATTTTCCCATAGCCTACTAGTGCAATTTTCATATTACAAACCTACTTCAATTCAATGAGAAAAATTATGAGCGAATCAATAGAACGATGAGTTTTTGCAATTTTTACAAAAAGTTTGTTAATGGAATTCATTACACTCAATTTTGTATTGTGAAATCAAAATCGATCATAGCTCTAATTGTCATTCTATTTTTAAGTTTTGTTTTATTAATATTCATCCAAGATTGGAAATCAACAAACACAAAAAATGTAAAACTAATTATCAATTCAAATTTACCCAATGATTCAATTAATAGCCTGGTTTATAATCGGTTAGGCTTAAGGACATTTCCCAGTTTTGCTTGGTGGGCCCAAAAAGTTGAAGTTGATTTTACCAAGAAAATTATTATAACCATAAGGCCAAAGACGAATATCTGGAATTTGTTAAAATTAGTTAAAAATTACAAGGCCGTTAGTTTTGATTGGGTTTTAAGATCCAGCGGTACCCTTGAAGATGTGTTTAATAATATTACTCTAGAATATATGGAGAATACGTCCAATCCAAAATGGAAAGATGAAAGCTTAAAAATTTGGTTTTCAATTGATTCTATTTATCAAGTTTATGGATTATCGTCGAGAACAGCTCATTGCCTATTTTTGGCTAATACATACAATTTAAAATCAAATTATTCACCCAGAGATTTTTTAGATAGAATGTTTCAAGAATCATTTGGTAAATTCTGGAATGATCAAAGAAGAGCAGCGGCCATTAAAAATAATTTATCCATCATTGATATTGTTACTTTAGCTTCAATCGTGACAAAAGAAAGCAATGCAACAAAGGAATTTGGTAAAATCGCTTCCGTGTATAAATTAAGACTGAAAAAAGGTATGCGATTAGAGGCGGATCCTACTGTTGTTTTCGCTCGAGGAAGAACCGGTAGGGTTTTATTGAGTGATACGAAAATTAATTCCCCATACAATACCTATCAAGTGAAAGGATTACCACCCGGTCCTTTGTGCATACCTGATCCAAAAGCAATTGATTCTGTTTTGTTTGGGTCCAATTACCCGTACGTGTTTTTTTGTGCCAAACCCGATAATTCTGGTACTCATAATTTTGCAATAAGCTTATTGGAACACAATAAGAATGCAAAAAACTATCATCAATGGCTTAATACGCGTAGATAAATAATCTAGTTTCGCTTAGAATGAGCCAGAAGAAGTCCAATCATACCATGGCAACTGAGCTATTCTATTTGCCTATTGTTAAAATGATTGCAATAAAATTCGTTGGTAAGAACTCCCGCCATCAAAATTTAATTTAATTATATAAACTCCATTCTTTAATTTAGGAAGTTGGTATTGGTTATTGTCAACTTTTGTAGTTAAAACTTCTTTACCGTTCATATCAAATACAGAAATAGAATTTACAATTCTAGTAAAGTTTAAAATTCCTAAACTTGGATTTGGGTATACACTTAATTCATTCGATGCTAGTACTTTGTTTGAGTTACTTGCTGCAGGATTAATGGTTATTTTATTAGTAACTACTTGGTCACCATTGTCGGAATTATTCTTATTTGAAATAACTGAAACTCCATAAATTGATGCTGCACCTTGATCCGTTGTTGGAGCGGTCCATTCGTAGTTCCAAGTACCAGTGCTGCTTGCTGCGGTGTGTCCTGCAATATTTCTACCACTTGTGTATACGGCAGCGCCTGCAGATGGATTCGAAATGGATCCAATATTCTGGTTACTGCTATTTAATACGGTACTTTGGAATCCCATTTTGGTGGAAGTTCCAGTTGCTTTAATCGAAACTATGTATTTATTGCCTGGTATATATTCAGTAACCACTGTAGAGGTAGCTTTATCCAATAATTCTAAACTTAACTGACCATTAAGATTGCTACTGCCACCATGGCAAGAAGCACATGTACCTGAACTTCCAGGTGCACCGGTTCTGTCTTCATTTCCTCTACCATTACTAGAAGCATTAAATACTATTAAAATTGAGGTAGCACTTAACAACACAACAACTTGGGATAATAATTTTTTTGCCATATTTAGATATTAAACAAAGTTAATTGAAAATTTGATTTGGAATTTATCAAATTATCAAACAAAAATCTGCTTAACTATGTTGGATTTATTAAATTTGCGCACGAACATGAGTACACCAGAATCTTATATCCCAATATTATTGCAAATGGGAGTAGCGGTAGGGTTTGTCGTTTTAACATTGAGCATATCTCACTTGTTAGGTCCATCGCGAAAAACCGCTAGAAAAGAAGATAACTTTGAATGTGGCATTGAAATTAAAGGGGATGCTCGATTTCCAGTTTCAGTCAAATATTTTCTATCGGCTATTTTATTTGTTCTATTTGATGTGGAAGTGATATTCTTTTATCCTTATGCGGTAAATTTCAAATCAATGGGATGGGAAGGCTTTATGGCTGTATTGGCTTTTGTATCAATATTCCTAATGGGTTTTTTATACGTTTGGAAACGTGGTGCCCTAGAATGGGAAAAATAATTTAAAAATTCAACAAATGGTTAAAATTGGAGAAGCACCGGAAGGTATTGAAGGACAAGGTTTTTTTGCCACCTCATTAGACAAGGCTATAGGTTTGGCAAGAGCGAATTCATTGTGGCCTTTACCATTTGCAACATCCTGCTGTGGTATTGAATTTATGGCCACCATGGGTGCAAACTATGACTTGGCACGATTTGGTTCAGAACGATTAGCTTTTACACCTCGACAAACAGATTTGTTGATGGTTATGGGTACCATTGCAAAAAAAATGGGTCCAGTTTTAAAGCAGGTATATGATCAGATGGCTGAACCTAAATGGGTGTTGTCGGTTGGTGCTTGCGCATGCAGCGGTGGTATTTTCGATACATATTCAGTTTTGCAAGGGATTGATAGAATTATTCCAGTAGACGTTTATGTTCCTGGATGCCCCCCAAGACCAGAACAAATAATTGAAGGCTTGATGAAAATTCAAGAACTAGCAAAAAACGAAAGTTTGAGAAGAAGAAATTCCGACGAATACAAAAAGATGTTGGAAAGTTACAACATTGAAACAACTGAAAAATAATGGCTATCCACGCAAATAACGATTCTATAATTCAAGTAGTTACTGAATTTACTCAAAATCAAGCTGTAAGTTCTGTAGACAGTTATGGGATGCTTAATTTTATTATTTCCAAAGATCAAGTTGTAACGGTAGTTCAACAGTTAAGAGATAATCATGGATTTATTTTTCTTACTGATTTATGCGGAGCACATTATCCTGAAAGAAAAGGTTCTGAATTTGAAGTGATTTATCATTTACATAATTTAGTTGAAAATCATAGAGTTAGAATCCGTGTATACTTATCGGAAGAGGATTTAACTATTCCTACTTTGGTGAATGTGTATGCTGGTGCAAATTGGATGGAACGAGAAACATTTGACTTCTATGGAATTAATTTCGAGGGTCATCCAAACCTAAAGAGAATTTTAAATATGGACGAAATGGATTACCATCCACTAAGAAAGCAATATGCTTTGGAGGATGAAACCCGTGATGATAAAAACAATACATTCTTCGGACGATGAGCGAGATAACTTTTAATAAACAAGGACAAATGGTGAGCAGAGACACCATTGATGGCGATATCGCAACACTAAACCTTGGTCCAACTCACCCGGCCACGCATGGTATTTTCCAAAACGTCCTTAAAGTAGACGGAGAGAGAATTATTGAGGCTGAGCAAACCGTTGGTTACATTCATCGTGCTTTCGAAAAATTGGCAGAAAGAAGACCGTACAATCAAATCACTCCAATCACGGATAGACTTAACTATTGTTCTTCCCCCATCAATAATATTGGTTGGCACTTAACGGTGGAGAAATTAGCCGGAATCGAAGTTCCAAAAAAGGTGGATTACATGCGTGTAATTATCATGGAATTGGCAAGAATTGCAGATCATTTAGTATGTAACTCAGTTATCGGCGTTGATACAGGGGCACTTACCGGTTTTACTTATGTTTTCCAAGAACGTGAGAAAATATATGAGTTGTTTGAAGAAGTCTGTGGAGCAAGATTAACAACAAATATTAGTAGGGTTGGAGGTTTTGAAAGAGACTTTTCCCCAACGTTTATGTCGAAATTGAATAAATTCATTGAAGAGTTTCCAAAGAAATTTGACGAATTTGATAAACTACTCACACGTAACAGAATTTTTATGGATCGTGTGATTGGAGCAGGACCTATTTCGGCGGAACGAGCTTTGGCATATTCTTTTGCTGGTCCCAACTTGCGTGCCGCAGGCGTGGATTATGATGTTCGAGTAATGAATCCATACTGTAGCTATCAAGATTTCGATTTTATTGTACCCATAGGTAAAGACGGTGATACTTATGATAGATACATGGTGAGACAGGAAGAAATTCGTCAAAGTTTAAGTATTATTAAACAAGCTTTGGCCAAGATGCCGGCTGGAAAACACCATGCAGATGTTCCTGATTTTTACTTGCCACCCAAAGAGGAAGTGTATCGCAGCATGGAATCGTTAATCTATCATTTCAAAATTGTGATGGGTGAAACCGCAATTCCTAAAGGAGAAGTTTATTTTTCTGTAGAAGGTGGAAATGGTGAATTAGGTTATTATTTAGTGAGTGATGGCGGAAGAACCCCTTATCGTTTGCACTTCCGTAGACCCTGTTTTATTTATTATCAGGCTTACCCAGAAATGATTAAAGACTCTGTATTAAGTGATGCCATTTTAACCATGAGTTCTATGAATGTAATTGCCGGAGAATTAGACGCTTAACCCATGACTGAAAATCAAGAAATTCAATTTCCCGAACACCTACTCAAAGAAGTAGGTAGAATAATATCTCAGTTTCCTGAAGGTAAACAAAAAAGTGCATTGATTCGTGTGTTGCACATTGCCCAAGCACATTTTGGTTATTTATCCACTCCCGTTATGGATTATGTGGCTAGATTGCTGCATATTTTACCCATTGAGGTATACGAGGTTGCTACATTTTACAGCATGTACGACACCCAACCTGTTGGTAAGGTGAAATTAGAAGTTTGTAGAACGGGTCCATGCATGATTGAGGGAGCTGAAACCCTTGTATCTTATATCGAAAAGAAACTAGGTATAAAAGATGGAGAAACTACTTCCGATGGTATGTTTACCCTAAAAACAGTGGAGTGTTTGGGTGCTTGCGGATATGCACCGATGCTTCAAGCGGGTGAAAAGTTTCATGAGCATCTTACCGAAGAGAAAGTAGATCAATTGATAGAAATGTACCGAAATAAACCGGTAGCTAATTATATGGGGCTAGAAAACAATGGCTAGAAAATTATTGCTTGAACATGCTCACGTCGAAGGAATAAATACTTACGACGTATATCGCAAAAACGGTGGTTACAAAGCGGTTGAGAAAGCGTTGAAATCCATGTCGCCAGATGACGTGGTAGAAGAAGTGAAAAAATCAGGTCTTAGAGGTAGAGGAGGTGCAGGATTTCCAACAGGTATGAAATGGAGTTTCATTGCAAAGCCCGAAGGAGTTCCTCGTCATTTGTTGTGCAATGCGGATGAATCAGAACCAGGAACATTTAAAGACCGTTATTTAATGGAGAAGATTCCTCATTTGTTAATTGAGGGAATGATTGTTTCTTCGTATGCTTTGGGTTGCAATTCCTCCTATATATACATACGTGGCGAATATATGTATGTGTTACAGATTTTAGAAAAAGCCATTGCCGAAGCCTATGCTAATGGGTGGTTAGGTAAAAATATTCAGGGATCAGGATACGATTTAGATTTATACGTAAGTCCAGGTGCCGGTGCCTATATATGCGGTGAAGAAACTGCCCTAATAGAGAGCTTAGAAGGAAAACGTGGTAACCCGAGAATGAAACCACCTTTTCCAGCTGTGCAAGGATTATGGGCTAGACCTACCGTGGTTAATAATGTAGAAACCATTGCTGCAGTTGTTCCGATTGTAAATGAAGGAGGAGATGCCTATGCCGCAATTGGTGTTGGTAAAAGTACTGGAACTAAACTTATTTCAGCCTCTGGCAATATCAATAAACCGGGAGTTTATGAAATTGAATTGGGAGTATCTGTTGAAGAATTTATCTATTCGGATCAATATTGTGGTGGAATTAAAAACGGAAAACGCATTAAAGCTTGCGTTCCCGGTGGATCTTCCGTTCCCATCTTGCCTCATTATTTAATTACAAAAACTGCTGCAGGAGAATCTCGTCTTATGACTTATGAAAGCTTAGCCGATGGCGGTTTTGCAAGTGGAAGTATGCTAGGTTCCGGTGGTTTTATCGTCTATGACGAAGATCAGTGTATTGTTAGAAATACTTGGAATTTCTCAAGATTTTATCACCACGAAAGTTGTGGCCAATGTTCACCTTGCCGAGAAGGTACAGGATGGATGGAAAAAGTATTGCATCGATTAGAATACGGTCATGGTAAAATGGAAGACATTGATTTGTTGTGGGATATCCAACGGCAAATTGAAGGTAATACCATTTGTCCGTTAGGGGATGCCGCTGCTTGGCCGGTTGCTGCTGCAATACGACATTTCAGAGAAGAATTCGAATGGCACGTAAACGAGCCTAAACGTTGTCTAGAAGCCAATTATGGTTTGGTAAAAGAAAAGATTTTCGAACCCGTTAATGCATAATCAATATGTCAGAATCTACACCTAAATTTAAAGTTACCATTGACGGACATACCATTGAAGTAGATCCCGGTACTACGATATTAAATGCAGCGAGAATGCTGGGAGGGGATAGCGTGCCTCCGGCAATGTGCTATTACTCTAGTTTAAAAGGAAGCGGAGGTAAGTGCAGAACATGTTTAGTTGAAGTTTCTAAAGGTTCGGAAAAAGATCCTAGACCTATGCCGAAATTGATTGCAAGTTGCTCAACAACGGTAATGGATGGAATGGAAATTAAAAATAAGTCAAGTCAACGTGTTTTAGACGCCCGTGCCGGTGTAGTTGAGATGCTTTTAATCAATCACCCACTTGATTGCCCAATATGCGACCAAGCAGGAGAGTGTCATTTGCAAGATCTCGCTTACGAACATGGTAAATCAAACACCCGATATGAATTTGAACGTAGAACCTTTGACAAGGTAGATATTGGAGAGTACATCAAACTGCACATGACTCGTTGTATCTTGTGCTATCGATGTGTTTATACTGCCAATCAATTAACAGATAAACGAGAACATGGAGTCCTTAAACGTGGTGATGCAGCTGAAATTGGAACCTACATAGAAAACAGCCTTACCAATGATTTTATTGGAAATGTGATTGACGTTTGTCCAGTAGGGGCATTAACCGATAAAACATTCAGATTCCGTTCTAGAGTTTGGTTTACTAAGCCGATGGATGCTCATAGAGATTGTCCAACGTGCTCAGGAAAAGCAGTAGCATGGATGATTGGTGATGAAATTGCCAGAATAACTGCTAGAAAAGACCAATATGGAGAGGTGAAAGAATTTATTTGTAACGATTGCAGATTTCACAAAAAAGAGAAATCCGATTGGACTATAGTAGGTCCAAGACACATCGATCGAACATCAGTGATTTCTGCCAACCATTACGAAAAAGAAGTCCCACAACATACACCGCTATTAAATAAAGCTTAATATGGATTACGCATTAATACTGGAAAAATTAATATTGATTGTTGTAATCCTCGCGGTTACCCTTGTGATTGCCCTTTATTTGACTTTTGGAGAGAGGAAAATAGCTGCATACTTCCAAGATAGACTAGGTCCAAATCGGGTTGGTCCTTTGGGATTATTGCAACCATTTGCTGATGGGGGTAAATTGTTATTCAAAGAGGAAATCATTCCAAAAACTGCAGAAAAATGGTTGTTTATCATAGGTCCAGCAACTGCCATGATTGTTGCTACAATAACCAGTGCAGTTATTCCTTGGGGTACTTCCATTGAAGTATTTGGTAGGAATGTATCTTTACAGGTTGCCGATGTTGATATCGGGGTTTTATATGTAATGGGTATCGTGAGTATTGGAGTGTATGGAATTATGATTGGGGGTTGGGCATCAAATAATAAATACTCTTTGTATGGCGCCATTAGAGCCAGTGCTCAGATGATTAGTTATGAGTTAAGCATGGGATTAGCGTTGATTGCTGTTGTTATGATGACAGGGACATTGAGCTTGCGTGAAATGGTGGAACAACAGCATGGTTTAAATTGGAATATATGGTATCAGCCCTTGGGATTCTTATTGTTTTTCATTTGTGCTTTAGCCGAATGTAACCGTGCACCCTTTGACTTAGCTGAATGTGAAACAGAATTAATTGGCGGGTATCATGCTGAATATTCGTCCATGAAATTAGGGTTTTACCTATTTGCAGAATACATCAACATGTTTGTATCAAGTGCAGTTATGGCTAGTGTTTATTTGGGAGGATATAATTTCCCTGGTATGGATTCAATTGCAAATCCAACCGTTTTGTCATTGTTGCAAGTGGCCGTAATGTTTGCAAAAATTTTCTTCTTTGTGTTTGTATTTATGTGGATTCGATGGACCTTACCACGATTCCGTTACGATCAACTAATGCGGTTAGGATGGAAATCACTAATTCCCTTAGCAATCGTGAATATGCTGGCTACAGGCGCAGTAATGTTGTTAAATCAATAAATTGTATTTCGACATTAAGGGTAGTTTGCATTAACCCTTATTTATAAAACTGTGTTAGTTCTTAAAATGTTCTAACACAGTTTCCATTTTCACACCTCTTGATCCTTTAACAAATACGTAATCAGCGTTTATCGGATGAGTGTCCAACCAAGCTAAAAGACTGCTGGTGTCGGTAAATCTAAGTGGAAACTCAATACAATGAGTATAAAATTCACCACCCACGAGATAGGTGTATTTAGTGATATTTAATTCCTTAAGTAAATCTAATATATGTAAATGTTCTGCTTTACTGTGGTCTCCAAGTTCTAACATATCGCCAAGGAAATAAACTTTTTCTCCTGATAACGTATTGAAAGATCGAATAGCGGCATCCATGCTGCTTGGGTTTGCATTATAAGCATCTAAAAAAATAGAAGTATTCCCCATCTTTCTCCATTCACTTCGGTTGTTTTTGGGAGAATAGGGCTTCATTGAATCGATACATTCACCTAAAGTTTTGCCAAAATGAAATCCAACAGCCAATCCAAACAGTATGTTGTAAGCATTGTACGAACCCGCAATGCTAAAATCGCAATTTTCAATCAATTTACCATTCCCAGATACCGTTAACTGCAAATGGGGCATTTCTTGAATAATATTCGCGGATAATGTAGTTTCAGCTGTGTTACTATCCGTTGTGTTTGATATATCTTGAAGTTGAATTGCAATGATATTTTTTAGTCTTTTCGACATAGAATTCAACCACGAATCATCCGTATTCACAATCGCTGTAGCATTGCATTCTAAACAGCGCAAATAAACTTCGCTTTCTTCTCTAGCAACCGCTTCAATATCGCCAAAGCCCTCTAAATGCTCTTTCCCAATATTGGTTATTAAACCCAAATCAGGATGAACTAAAGAACATAATAATTTCATTTCACCCGGATGGTTGGTCCCCATTTCAATCACTGCAAACTTATGAAAGGGTCTAATTCCTAGTAAAGTAATAGGAACCCCGATATGATTATTGAAGTTTCCAGCCGTTAGGTGTGTTTCCCCGATGTCGGATAACACGCAATGCACCAATTCCTTTGTAGTAGTTTTGCCATTACTACCTCCAATGATAATTTTCTTTGCCGGCATCTTGGCTGCGTGATATTTGGACAGTTCTTGGAATGTTTCCAGGGTGTCCATAGTGAAAAAATATCCGTCAGAATTTTTTAAATCTATACGGTTGGTAATCACCAGTTTTGCGCCTTTTCTTAATGCTTCTTCCGCAAAAATATTGGCATCAAATTTTTCACCAACTAGACAAAAAAAGATATCTCCTTTACTGATATTTCTACTATCTGTGGAATATCGATATTCGTTTTTTACGAATATTTCGTATAGACTTTCTATTTCACTCATCGATTTGGTAAAATTACAATAAATCAATAATTTGTGGGAATAATTGCAAAATGAAATGGAATCTATCAAATCAGATTTCTTTTCTCATTAATATTGAGTATTTTCGGATTACACTATGATGAAATCAGTACCAACAATTTCAAAAATGAAATTCATAATTTCCGCATTAATTGTTTTTTTTAGTTATTTCCCCAATATTAATGGTAAAACAATTAATGATACTGCGAAAATTCAATATCGGGTGAGTACTACTGCGGTACCGTTTTATATCAATAATTTTTTAATCGAACAACCATTTATTGGAGGTCTAAACGCGCCTCAATTTTGTCATTTAGATTTAAATTTAGATGGACAATTGGATGTTGTTGTATTTGATCGATATGATGCAAAATTATTTACCTACATCCGAATAAAAGGAGATCAGTTTAAATATCAATCGGAATATGAATCTCAACTACCCAAAGGGAACTATTATTATAAAACAGCAGATTTAAATTCCGATGGGAAATTGGATATTTTCACTGCTACGAAAACTGGGGGAATGAGGATTTTTAAACAACAGGCGCCAACTACTATGGGTGAACTTAGATTCTTAGATTTGGGCGATTTATTTTATCGAAATCAATATTCGGATACGGATAATCTACCCTTATACAACCTTATAAGTTTTCCAATCTTGGATTTACCAGAAATAAGAGATATGGATGGGGATGGAGATCTAGACTTACTAACCTATGATGCGGGTAACTTAACTTATCGTCAATTAAGAGATGTTCGAAATGAAATGGGTTGGTCGTCGGATACCTTTGAATTTCAATTAATGGATGTTTGTTATGGTTATTTCAACGAAGGCGTTAATAATTCAATTGTTTTAGGGGAATGTCCGCCGGAATCTAAACTGAAACTCCAACCAAGACATGCCAATGGAAGTGCTTGTTTTACGTTTGATGAGGACTCAGATGGAGATGCTGAATTGGTAATTTCAAATATTGGGTTTTCAAATTTTACAAAACTGAAAAATGGTCGTAAAGAAAATAAATCGGCCTTTGATACCATGGTGATGTATGATACCATGTTTCCCGTCAATACAAAACTTGCTAACGAATTTATATTCCCAGCTGGATTTACAATTGATGCGAGCGGAGATGGTTTACCAGATTTAATTGTTGCACCCAATGGTGTACCGGATGGCAAAGAAACCCAACAGGTCTGGTATTATAAAAATAAAGGAACCTTGGGTAAAACAGAATTTGAATTTCAACGAACTAATTTTTTAATTGATAAGACTTTAGACTTTGGTGGGAAATCAGCACCGGTATTTGTAGATGTGGATGCCGATGGGGATCTTGATTTAGTCATTGCAAACAATGGCGATTATGCTGTAACCAAAGGCCTTAGAGATAAATTAACCTTATTTTTAAATAAAGGGAAAAAGGATTCTGCCGAATTTGTATTGGAAAATGAGGATTACCTATCAATATCAAAAAACAATGACTCCTTGTTTCATCATTCAATTCCCGCTGTGGGGGATATTGATAATGATGGTGATCAAGACTTATTGATAGGTGTTAGATCAGGAAGGGTAGTGTATTTTGAAAATACCGCCGGTGTGAACAAACCCGTTAATTGGGTGTTTAAATCAGAGAATATCATTCCCAAATCAGGGATTTTAGGTGAAAGTGGAGCAGCACCGTGTATTTATGATTTTAATAGTGATGGTAAAAATGATTTATTATGTGGTTTTTATAATGGTAAGGTAGTAGCTTTTAAAAATGATGGTTCCAATAATTTTGAAAGGTTCCACAGTAGTGCTTACGGTGCAAAGGCAAATGAGTATAGATACGATATAAATCCAATTGGTTTTATCAGTTTTGGAAATGCTGTACCACGAATTGCAGATTTAAATAATGATGGTAAAATGGAAATGGTTTTAGGAACTGCTCATGGTACTCCCTTATTGTATAGGATTCACGGTCATTCAATTACGGATTCTTTGGTGGGAGATACCCAATGGTTTAAATCGTACACATCAACCGGGGATTCAATAACTGGCAGAATGGGGTATTTATTAACACCTGATTTAGCGGATATTAACGGAGACTCAATTCCGGAATTTGTTGCTGGATTAGGAAGAGGTGGATTGGTATGGGCAAATTCCTTAAAATCGATCAAATCTAATTTAGGAAATACACGATTATTTAGAAATATAACTCCAATAAAAATTTTCCCGAACCCAGCTTCCAATAGTGTGTTTTTTGAATTAACAGAAAGTTCAGTGATTTCAAAAATTGAGGCCACAGATATTCACGGAAAGATTGTTTTTTCTTCACATGTAAATTTCGGGGAAACCGGTGTTGGATTGAATATTGGTCATTTACCAAACGGAGTTTACTTCGTAAAAGCATTGAACGCCAATCAAATTGTATCTACTGGAAAATTTGTCATTCGTCGTTAATACGTAAAAGGGAAAATAGAAATGAATAACACTACTGAAGTGTGGTAGTCTCTATTCCACCATTTTGAATTTTAATCGCCGTATCGCAAAATTCGTATTCGTCACTTCTATTAGAAGCAACGATGATCAGACGATTCCTTGAATTGTCTTTCACTAATTCGGCATACAAGTCTATGCCTCTGTCATCCAAGTTGGATAAAGGTTCATCCAAAAACAACAGAGACGAAGGGGTGAAAAATCCTGTTACTAATTTTACTCGTTGTTTCATCCCGCTGGAAAATGTTGCCAATGATTTTGTTAAAGTTGCTTTAGGGAAACTGCAGAGCTCCAATAATTTAGTTAAAGTAAAACCACTATTAAATCCGCGCAATGAATTATGCAGATTATACCATTCCGTTAAACTTAATTCTTCCGGCAATTCTAATCCAGGGGAAATTAACATTGAAGATGCAATTATGGCCGAGGTTGACATCGTTTTGTCTTCCTCGTTTACCCAAATAATTCTTCCCTCCGTTGGCGCTATTTGTCCGAGTAGCATCAATCCAAATGTACTTTTACCACTCCCATTTGAGCCCAATAAAGCAATATTCTTGGATTCCCCCAGATTTGGAATTTCGAACGTAAAATTAATATTTCTGTATAGCCAGTTTCTATGAAAACTCTTTCCGCAGTTTTCTACGATTATTTTCATGGCTATTTACTAGCATATCCTTTCATTATCCCGCGGTCCGATTCTTTAATAAAGGATAATATTTCATCTCTTTCTGTGGTAGGAACGAATTCGGTTTCGATGATTTTTAGAGATTTAGTTGCATTAAATCCTTTTACAAACAATACTCTATAAATATCCTGAATTTCTGCAATTTTATCGGTTGAAAAGCCTCTTCGTCTCAAACCAACGGAATTCACACCTTCATAACTTAATGGCTCTCTAGCAGCTTTGGTATATGGCGGAACATCTTTTCTAACCAATGAACCTCCACCCACCATGGCATGCTTTCCAATTTTTACAAATTGATGAACCAGTGCTGAGCCTCCTAATATTGCGGATTCGCCAATATGCACATGACCTGCTACTTGCACGCTATTCGCTAAAATACAATTATCTTCAACAACACAATCGTGAGCTAAGTGCACGTAAGCCATTAATAATACGTTACATCCAACTTTCGTGTAACCAAGAGCCTTGGTACCTTTATTAATGGTTACAAATTCTCGAATGGTTGTATTATCGCCTATAATAGTTTGGGTCTCTTCACCTTCAAATTTCAAATCTTGAGGTATAGCCCCAATCGAAGCACCAGGGAAAATTCTGCATCGTTTACCAATTCTACTTCCTTTAAAAATAACTGCGCCAGACATTACATGGGTGCCTTCGCCAATTTCTACATCGGCATGAATTGTAACAAATGGATCTATAACAACGTTATCGGCAATCTTTGCCGTGGGGTGAACGTAAGCTAAAGGTTGGATCATGATAGCCAGGAGGGTTAGATTTATGCAAGTTTAACGATTTGTGCCATCATTTCAGCCTCACAAACCAATTTTTCCCCAACCCAAGCTCTACCTCGCATTACACATAAGCCTCTTCGAACAGGTTCAATTAGTTCTAATTTCATGATTAATGTATCACCAGGTACAACCTTGTCTTTAAACTTTGCATTGTCTATTTTTAAGAAATATGTACCATAATTTTCAGGATCCTCCACCGTACTAAGAATTAATATACCCCCTGCTTGTGCCATAGCTTCCAATTGTAAAACACCAGGCATAATGGGATCTCCAGGGAAATGTCCATTAAAAAAAGGTTGATCGTAAGTGATATTTTTTACCCCAACAACGGATTTATCGTCTTTACTTAATATTTTATCAACTAGCAAAAACGGATGTGCATGCGGCAGCATTTTAATTATATCCTTGGTTGTGTATAATGGTTTTTCGTTGGGATTATAATACGGTACTCCTTCCTGTTTTCTACGAATTTCCTTCTTCATTACTTGCTTTATTTTTTTAGCAAAAGCAACATTACTCGCATGGCCTGGCCTAGCTGCCATAATTTGACCTTTAATCGGCATACCGCAAAGTGCCAAATCACCAATCATATCCAATAGTTTATGACGGGCAGGCTCATTTTGATATCGTAAATCCAATGTGTTTAAAATACCACTATTCGTTACTTCTACCTTTGGCTTTTTGAATACCTCAGCCAGTCGATCTAATTCATTTTGTTTTACTTCTCTGTCAACAACTACGATGGCATTATTTAAGTCACCGCCTTTGATCAAGTTATTATTTAAAAGATACTCCAACTCATGTAAAAAGCAAAATGTTCGGCAAGGGGCAATTTCTGATTTAAAGTCCGATAAATTTGTAAGACCTGCATGCTGACTCCCTAAAACCGGTGAATTATAATCAACCATTACCGTAATTCGATATTCATTTACAGGCATGGCAATAATCTCAACATTGTTTTCTTCGTTGGTAAAGTGAATGTTATATGGGATTTCAAAATACTCCCTGTCTGCCTCCAATTCCACAATTCCACAAGATTCTATCGCATGAACAAATGGCAGGGAACTACCATCCATAATTGGCATTTCTGGCCCATCAATCTCGATCATAGCATTGTCTACTTCCATCCCAACCAATGCAGCCAAAACATGCTCCACCGTGGAAACACTAGCTCCATTTTTCTCCAATGTTGTACCTCGAGACGTATCCGTTACTAAATCACAATCAGCTTCAATTATTGGTTCACCAGGCAAATCTGTGCGCTTGAATTTATAACCATGATTTTCTGCAGCAGGGACAATCCTGAGAATTACATTGGCACCCGTATGTAATCCTACACCAGATAATTCGATGGTGGATTGAAGCGTAGTTTGTTTTGGATTTATATTATTCATTACAACGTTATCTTTATTTATTTTGACTTTGTTTTATTTCGATTATTTCCTTTTTTAACTGCTGAATTTCTTTTAAGATATCCGAAATCCTTCTGCTACCGGCTACACCTTTTAGAAACTCTCGTACATCCGTAGCAGGAGTTCCTGTTAGTTTTTGATGTGATTCTGTAATATTCCCCGTTATACCTGCCTGACCTCCAGCGGAAGTATGTGGGGCTATAACCAGATGACCGCCGATGCCAACTTGACCGCCAAATTGAGAATAACCACCAATTTTGGTTGATCCCGCAATTCCAGTTTGAGAAGCAATTACCGTATGTTCTCCAATTTCCACATTATGGGCAATCTGAACTAAATTATCGAGCTTCGTTCCCGTTTTGATAATGGTATTACCCAATGTAGCTCTATCAATACTGCAATTCGATCCAATTTCAACGTCATCTTCAATAATTACGTTGCCAATTTGTGGTATTTTTAAATATTTGCCATTTACAGGAGCAAAACCAAATCCATCACTGCCAATGACGGTACCGGCATGAATGATTACGTTGTTTCCAATGGAAGTACCGGAATAAATCGTAACATTTGGATAGATTATGCAGTTTTCACCAAGTTGTGCGCCTTTACCGATATAAGAACCCGGATATATTTTACAGCCTTTCCCAACGATTGCATTGGCATCAATGTATGAATTTTTACCTACATAATCTGCCTCGCAATTAGCAGAATCATGAATAAAACAACCTGCTTCATTACCAGAATTATGGATATTTGGATTGAAATATTTGGTTAATATTAAACAAAAAGCGAAATAGGGATTAGGATGGTATAATAATTCCGATTGTATGGGTTCTTTTAATTTGAAATCCTGTGGTACCAAAATTATTCCGCAGCGTGAGGAATAAACTTGTGATTCATATTTTGGATTAGATAAAAATCCCAAGGAATCAAAATCTCCATCGCTTAATGTGGATGCTTTGGTAATGGATAAATCCAATTGAGTACCATTGTATTTTGAACCGGTATCGGATTGGATTTGTTGAAGGGTTATCGACATTTTCACTGCAAAATAAAATGTTTTACAGGCATTAGTGACATTTTCTTGTATGATTTTCTATGGATATCGTAATTTTTGCTTCTGGCGTGCCAATATTTCAATTTTTCTCTCTATTTTGCCTCGAAAATCTATTAATACCTATTGTTAAATGAGTACTGCTAATGAAATGAAAAGTTCAGACAATGTTCAACAGTCTGGGCACCCTAAGGGACTCTACGTATTGTTTGTTACGGAAATGTGGGAGCGTTTTAGTTACTATGGAATGCGTGCCCTTTTTTCCTTATTCATGCTAAAAGCTTTGTTGTTTGATAAAGCATTAAGCGCCGAAGTTTATGGAAGTTACACAGGTTTGGTCTATTTAACACCTTTAATTGGTGGGTATATGGCCGATCGATATTGGGGAAATAGGAAGTCAATAATTGTAGGTGGTGTTTTAATGGCAATCGGTCAGTTTTTGATGTTCCTAGCCGGAACCTATTATCAACAAAACACGTTGGCTGTAACCCTGATGTTGGCCGGTTTATTATTCTTAATTGTAGGTAATGGATTTTTTAAACCCAATATCAGCACGATGGTGGGGCAGCTTTACCCAGAAGGAGATAAACGAGTAGATTCAGCATTTACGATTTTCTATATGGGAATCAATTTAGGTGCGTTTATCGCTCCAATCGTTTGCGGTTATTTAGGCGAAACCGATGATCCAGGAGATTTTCGTTGGGGATTCATGGCAGCTTGCGTTGGTATGATTATTTCCTTGATATTATTTATCTCCTTAAAGAATAAATACATTGTTACTCCTGAAGGAAAACAAATTGGTGAAAAACCCAATCAAGTTAGAGAATTAAATGCCGAAACTGTAGAACAACCTGTGAGAATGTCAGCAGTAGTTACTTGGATTGGTGTATTTGTTTTAACCATGTTGGGCTTTAAGTATGGTGCCGATTTTGATTGGATTGGTTCTATAATTTTCGCACTTACTATTGCCGCTCCAGGGTATATTATTACGGATCCAGCGCTTTCCAAAGTTGAGAAAGAGAGAATTTGGGTGGTTTATATCGCCGCTTTCTTTGTTATTTTCTTTTGGGCTGCCTTCGAACAAGCAGGTGCATCGTTAACCTATTTTGCAGAAGAACAAACGGATCGAAGTTTCTTTGGTAAAGTGATACCCGCATCGGCATTCCAAAGTATTAATGCTGTTGCAATTGTAATTTTTGCACCGTTATTTGTTTGGATTTGGGGTTTCCTTGGTAAAAGAAACATGGAACCAGCATCACCTTTCAAACAAGCTTTGGGTCTGTTCTTATTGGCAATTGGTTATTTAGTAATTGCCTTCGGAGTTAAAGGGATCGATCCTTCAACCAAAGTAAATATGGGGTGGTTAGTAGGTTTATACACTATCCACACATTTGGTGAGCTGTGTCTTTCTCCCATCGGTTTATCTATGGTAAATAAATTATCTCCTGCTAGATTAGCGTCGTTGTTGATGGGAGTTTGGTTCTTATCTACCGCCTCGGCTAATAAATTCGCAGGTATTTTATCAGGTTTATATCCAGAGGAAGTTAAATTGGAAAAAACATACACCGAATTTACGAGTCAAAATGTATTTGATTCTCTTGCTACTTGTGTTGAATTGGATAGTAATGTATTCAAGGCCGATCCAAAGAGTTTTATTGTTATAAAAACAGCTACTCTTAATGTTACAAAATCTAAAGTGGGTGGTGATAAAGCAAAAGATTCTGTGATTGGAATTGCCTTTGAAAAAGAAAAATTGGAACAAGTATTACAATCTGAGAATCAAGCCAATGCAACCGTGCAGGAAGTGGCAATTGATAAACGAGATGCAATTTCTGTCTTCCACTTAAAAGTGATAAAGTCGAATAATAAATATTTAGATCGTGCATTACTCATCGATAATGGTCAGAAGTTATTAACTCATGACTCTATAGATGTAGTTGAAAACAAAGTATCTAAAAAGGTTGAACGCATGCAAGTTTGGAATCTTCATCCTGAAAAGCCAAGTTTCATGGGAATGCAAATCAACACCTTATATGATTTCTTTATGATTTTCGTATTTATGGCTGGTGCGGCGTCTGTGTTCTTGTTCTTCTTGAGCAAACGATTGCTTAAATTAATGAACGGTGTCCGTTAAGACCAAAATACTTTTCAGTGTAAATAAACGTTATACTGAGTAAGGAAAAATAAAAGCCCCTGAATTTCAGATTCAGGGGCTTTTTTTATTCAAGTACAAGTAGGGCATCGGCCACAACAAAGGTGCTACCACCGATGTAAAGCAGATCTTCAGAATTTAACTGAGATTTAGCGGCAATAATTGCCTCCGAAACGGAATCGAATACGAATCCATGTAATCCGAAACGCTGCGCATCTTTGGCGAGTTCCTTGGCATTTAAACCACGTATTACCGATGGTTTACAAAAATAATAATTGGCTGATGCCGGGAGAAGTGACAATATTTTGCTCCTGTCTTTATCACTTACCATTCCCCAAACGATATGAATTTTGCCTGATATATCCAGTTCTTTTAATTGAAACATGGTTTGTTCAACACCGGGATAATTATGTGCTGTATCGGCAACAACATAAGGCTTTTCAGAAAATACTTCCCATCGACCCCGTAAACCGCTATTTTCTTTAATTCTGCGAATCCCCCGCAAACTTTTTAAATCATCAAGATTGAATATTGGCTGCAGATACTCATGTGCAGTAAATATTGTTTTGAGGTTCTCTCGTTGATAAATTCCTTTTAGAGAAAATTGATCGCGCCAAGACTCTGGTACCTCTATGCCTGATGCGTCTAGTAATTTTGCAGATCGTTGAGAAGACTGTTTAACCAATTCTATTTTAGCTTCTTCTTCCATAGGTCCAAGAACAATTGGCACAGAATCTTTTATTATTCCCCCTTTTTCAAATGCAATTTTAGTGAGTGTGTCCCCCAACATATCCATGTGATCCCATGAAACATTGGTAATGGTGGATAGGATAGGGGTAATAACATTGGTGCTGTCTAATCTACCGCCCAAGCCAACTTCAATGATACCAATATCCGTATTTTTGAATTTGAAATATTCAAAAGCCATCGCTACCGTTAATTCAAAAAATGATGGCTGAATTTCATCCAAAATCGGTAAGATTTTCTGAGTGAAATCAACAACAAATTCTTGTTCAATTAATTGTCCATTGGTTTGTATTCTTTCTCGGAAATCCACTAAATGCGGACTGGTATACAACCCTGTTGAATATCCATTTTCTATAAAAATAGAGGCCAAGGTGGAAGAAACGGATCCTTTTCCATTAGTACCACCAATATGAATCCATTTTTTACCTAGGTGAGGGTTACCGAGGAAATCTAATAATTTTAACGTGTTGGTGAGATCTTTTTTATAAGCAACCTTGCCCAGATTCTGAAACATAGGCAAACGGCTATAAAGAAAATCTAACGTTTCTTTATAATTCATTAAGATAAGGATTGGTTAAAATTCTCGCTTTATCGTTATACGAATTTCACCTGAACTTGGATATTTAGCACCTTCCGCAGATTTTGCCACTAATTTTGTGTGTTCTGGTTTGAAATAGTATCGTAATACTTCCATTGCGTTTCCATCTGATCCAGTGTAATTATAATCACCGCCCAAACTTAAACGCATCGTAACGGGACAATTTTCGCATGTTTTAATAATTCTTGCCACAATTGTGCCATATCCTTCAGCGATAGGAATACTTCGTAAATCAGATTGAATTTCATGACCACTTAATGAACCCTGATGAATTCCGGATCCTTTTCCTCTTCCAGTGCCAGTACCATTACCACCAAAATTACCGCCACCACTGCCGCCTCCTGATCCAGGACCTGTACCTACAGGATTGTTACCAACACCATTTTTAGTACCAGTAGGGTCGCCTTCTCCACCTTTACCATTTCTCTTGCCTATTTTGGTGAAATCAACTTTAAATTTTGGGTTTTCTTGAGCCGGTCTGCTGCTTGTTGGTGGGTCAATGGGTGGTAACTCCGCGGCATCCGGTTCTACATCGTTGGTTACGATTTGACCTGGACCTCCAGCTGGTGTAGAAGTAGATGGACCCATCGATGGTTCACCTCCCAATTTGGGAGTGGTTTCCTGACTACCTCCACCAGAACCACCGCTATTTTGGTTTACTTCTGCTGGCTGAACCATGCCAAAATCAAGTTCCAATGGGGCTTTCTTATTGATCAATGGAGGATCAGGTAGATTAATTCTAACAAAAAACAAAAGCAACATCAACAATGCCATCACCGCAACACTGATCGCTCCAGATATTGTGCGTTGACTGGTGTTTGTGGTTAACGATTTTTCGTAAATAGCGTGGCTCATAATACTAGCATTACCACTTAAACGTTAATTCTTCCACCGATATTGTTCCTGCTGGCATTTCGCTAATGTTCTCAACAAACAACGATGCCATTTTTTCAGATTTGAATCGACCCAAAACTACTTTCGTTAAACTTGAATTTTTTGCGGATAACAAACATACATCGTACCCTAATTTTTGCCAACGTAAACCTTCAGCAAATGCCAACTTTTCAGTTATGTAAGCACCGCCTGTAACGAAGTACTTTCCATCTTTGGATTTTAATTCTTTTTTCAATAAATCCATTCCTTCAATTCCATAGCAAAATTTGCATTTGTGGGTGATAGTCCTAGGCTTATCTTCTTTAACAAAAACTACTTGATTTTCATCGGTATCATCCGCTGCAGTCATCATCATAGAAGCTTGTTCTGTTGATTTTTCCTTTTTCTCAGTAATAAGCTGAGAAAAGGTAAAGTATAAACTTACCGAAATACTTACTATAGCAATTGCAGCTGCGATTTGCCATAACAACGAAGGCTTTACTTCATCATTGTCCGATAATTCTGTATCTGAATTTTCTTGAACACTTTCCACCATTGATAAATTCAAACCGATTTCAATTTCTGAATCGATCAAACGATTAGTATGGGATTCACTTTCAGATGAACGGAATTCAATTTCTTCCTGATTCGATATTACTTCCTTGCTTCTTGAATCGAGTTGAAAATCGGATTTATTAGTTGATTCCCCGATAGCAGAAATTTCAGATTTATCCTCTAGGGTGTTTTTAGAAGTAGGTTCTATGTTTTTGGTTGCAGGATCGGAGGATTCAGAAAATAAATCCCACTTCCATTGAAAAACGGGTAACCCAAAACTGTATGGATCAATACTGAAATTAGGTGAACTTATAAAAAACACACCGCCGCTTGAGTTTGTATGAAAATTCCCTAATGGAAGAAGTGAATAATTCTTCTTAATTGAAAGTTCATTATTGATATGTTTAACCCAATCGCTTAGTATTTGTTGACATGTTTTAAAAGATTCACCGGTAATATTTCGTAAGGCATCGGCAACCAAACCATCATCCGATTTGATTTCATTGTTGAAATATACAATGGCCGTAGACGCTTTTAATTCTCCAGAAAACGAATTAAATAAGCCGGGATTTCTTCGAACAATAAATCCTCCAAAATCTGCAATAACCGCACATTCGTGGTGAGTAACCACATTCAAAATTGCATCAATTACCGATTTTTCGTATAACATGTACATACAAAAATACAAAATTTATTAAAACAAAGCGATGGATAGTCCACCCATGATAGTTAATCCATAATTTCTGTATCCGTACCATTGTTGGTATTGGCCGGATAATATATTGCTCGCTTGAATCCAAATTCTACCTTTCCCTAGAACTCGGTAATCGGCTCTTCCAAACAAATCGAAATATCCTGGAACTTTTACAGTTTTAAACGACGAACCATCAGCGATTCTATTAAATCTATTTCCAACACCATCAAATCCTGCGGTTATTTCAATAGCATTTCCTAATGAATAAGTCAATCTGCTAGAGTAGGATAATGAAGGTAAATGCCAAGCTTGTGCTTCGGAAGTGGGAGAGTAATCGGCTAACTTTATCTTAGCCTGAATTTTCAATTTATCGCCTAAGGAATATTGAATATTTGTTTTTACGTACGTAGAGTTTACATCATCATAAATTAAGCGTAAACTATTTAGACTATCATTATTCGTTACAACTAGAGGCATGTCGGAAACACTGTTGAATCCAAAATCTAAACTGAAATAAATTTGTTCGTTTAACTTTCCTTGAATTCCTCCATAAACATTAATCTGCTCAAAACTGTTGCGAATTTCAATGCTATCATGCGTAAAAGGAACTAATTGTTGAAATTGTCTAAAGGTATTTTTCTGCAATCCCCCATCGATTACTCCATACAATCGCATTTTAAGACCACTAAGTTCTTTTGAAACGTTTAAATAAGGAGCAACATAGAATTTTGATGATTTCACTGTGTCTAACTCACTATTCCAATAAGTAGAATTAGCACTTACAATTACTTTCAATCCAGTAGCCTTATGACCAAATGATAAAGAGGGCTTAATATCGGTGAACAATTGATTGTACTGAGACGTTGAATCCAAACTTATTAATCCAGCACGTTGAACCTGGGTTAAATAAGTTCCACCAATGAATAAACCAAGTTCAGCTTCTTTAAACTTTTTACGTAAATTACCCGTTGCAGCAATATCCATTTCTTGCTGGTTGAAATTGTTTTGAAATCCATTGTATACTAAATCTGCGGCGAAACTGGGCATTTTACCCTGACTTAAATAATTGTAGCCTATTCCTAATCCATAATTTTGAGCGATTTTTCCTAGCGTTAAGATATCTCCATTAAACGCAGAATCTTTGGCAAAAAAATTATTTTGGTATCGGTTATAAAAAATTCGGGTATCCAAGGATGAATTTCTAAAGTACTTAGCTCCTTGGGCTAATATCCTAGATGTTGAAAACTCTCGGATGGAATTGGCAGGATTTGCATTCAAATGTTGAACGGAAAGGTTGTAACTATAATCAGATGCTGCTTTATTCGCGAGGTATAACTCACCCAACATATGACCATAATTTCCACCTCCCAACCGAATATAGTTCGATTGATAAACGGTATCAGAATTTCGATCTTTTAATCGCTCGGGTTGAACGGGTCTAGCAATTTTTGAGGTTACCCAATGATATTCGGGTGTTTCAATTTTGTAATTAATTCGTGGGTTTTCCGTTTTTGGAACGATAGGGTCTATCAATAACTTAGAAGACGGTATTAATTTGGGTTCAAATTGAGTTACCACATTGCGCGAGGTGTTATCTATTCCCTTGCCATTTTTGGGTGGATTAGAATTTTCGCTATTGGTTTGCGCATAGGTCACCTGCGATAAAAACATCCAAGATGCAAAAACTAAAAATACCTTTTTCATGAATCCTCAAATATCTATGTTAAAGAATAAGGGATATCACCATAAATTTGCTGTGTCTAATATTGTTAACGGGCGTTCCTGTGGGAATTGATTTTGGAAATATGGAAGAATGAAAACATTGTTTTTTTCTGTAAATAGTTTGAAAAATTAAATAACACCCTTATCTTTGCAGCCCAATTTACGGATATGTACGCCATAGTTGAAATAGCCGGAAGGCAATACAGAGTTACCGAAAACAACCACTTGGTGGTGAATCGTTTGAATGCTGCTGAAGGTTCCACAGTGGAATTTGATAAAGTTTTGCTTATCGGTGGTGATAAGGTTAAAGTAGGAACACCAACCGTTTCTGGCGCAAAAGTTACTGCTACAGTAAAAGAGCATGGCAAAGGCGACAAAGTGTTAGTTTTCAAAAAGAAAAGAAGAAAAGGTTACACAGTAAAAAATGGTTTTCGCCATTATTTAACTGTTTTGAAAATTGATAGTATCAAAGCATAAAATTAAAAGAGAAATACAATGGCACACAAAAAAGGTGCGGGTAGTACCAAAAACGGAAGAGAATCACATAGCAAACGCTTAGGTGTGAAAATTTTTGGTGGTCAAATTGTTAAAGCTGGCGGGATTATCGTTCGTCAACGTGGAACAAAACACCATCCTGAAACAAATGTAGGAATCGGTAAAGACCATACTTTATTTGCTCTTACAAATGGTACTGTTCAATTCCGTAAAGGAAAAGACGGTAGAAGTTTTGTATCTGTTGTAGGCCAAGCCTAATCCATTAAAATAATTTTTATTAAAAGGGAAAGTCTTTGCGGCTTTCCCTTTTATTTTTGTATATACTATGAACTCAAGTAAAAAACCGTCCTACTCATTCACCACCATGAATGAAATTGTACTTCCAAATGATACCAATACACTAGGGAATTTGATGGGAGGTAAAATGTTACATTGGATGGATATCTGTGCTGCTATTGCTGCTCAAAAACATGCAAATCAGATTGTGGTTACCGCTTCTGTGGATTCAGTTTCATTTAAAGAAAGTATCCGACTAGGAGATGTGGTAACATTGAATGCTTTTGTTACCCGCTCATTTAATTCCAGTATGGAAGTGTTTATTGAAGTCCATGCTAGAAGTGTACCAAGTGGAGATGTAGTCAAAAGTAATGAGGCATATTATACCTTTGTTGCACTAGATAGCAGAAATAAGCCTACCAAAGTACCTGAAATAATACCCGAATCCGAATTGGAAATTCAAAAATACGATGGTGCTTTACGCAGAAGACAAGTTCGATTAATTTTAGCGGGGAAAATGAAACCCGAGGATGCACACGAATTAAAAAATCTATTTTATTAATCCGATTTCTCTCAATCGCTGAGTTAGAAATTCCTGAGCAGTACAATCTTCGTATTTCTTTGGATTTGTTTCTGAAATACAGCTAGTTAAACAATCTAGTCTGGTTTCTGGCCTTGGATGTAAGAAAAATGGAATACTAAATCTAGGTTCACTCCATTTCTCTTTGGGTGGATTTACTACTCTATGGGTTGTACTGCGTAAAACGTCATTCGTTAATCGTTGAAGCATGTCACCAACATTTACTACGATATGATTTTCTACCTCAGTTACAGCAATATACTTTCCTTGTTTATTTAGTACTTCTAATCCATCAGCACTTGCACCAACCAATAGGGTTATTAAATTGATGTCTTCGTGTTCTCCTGCTCTAATTGCATCTTTTGGATCTTCAGTAATTGGTGGGTAATGGATAGCTCGCAAAATGCTATTTCCCCAAATAACCTTCTTATCGAAATAATCCTCTTCTAAACCCAAATACAAACTTATTGCTTGTAACATGGCAATACCAGTATTCTCTAATGCTTTATAAGCAAGCTTGCCGTAAACATTAAACTCTGGAAGTTCTAAAACTATCTTATTCTCTGGGTAGGAGGGTGTGTTTGTTGGATCTTCTGAGTCTTCTGTAAATTGACCAAAATGCCAAAATTCTTTTAGGTCCCCAGTGTTTCTGTTTTTTGCATGTTCTTTTCCAAAACCTGTATAACCTCGTTGACCACCACCTAAATCGTCATTATAAACGGCTTTGATTTTTTCGGGAGAATTGAAAAATAAAGAAACTTGGTGGTAGAGATTTTCTAAAATATCTTTTTCAATACCATGATTACGAACTGCTACAAAACCTATTTCCTCGTATGCTTTACCTAAATCATTTACAAACTGTAGTTTCTGTTGATGATCTCCTTTGATAAAGTGATTTAAATCTAATTTTGGTATGAAATCCATATTCCAAAATTACGGATTTAATAGGAAATTTAATCCAATAAAGGAATAAGCGAAAACTAGTGGGAGTGTTCTAACTGAGAACGACTTTCTTCTAAAATGATAGAAAGGGTAGTATTACTGGGGGAACAACACACACTTTTGGATTCATTTGAAAATGACTCCATTTCATTGAGAAAATACTGCCAATCTAAATTATCAGACAAATGCTCTTTAATGATTGAAGTAGTTACCTCATCAGCCTCTTGGTAGTAAAATAACAATAAATCGGTTTCGGTAATTTGTTTAATCATAAGCATTTTGGCGTTTGATTTGAAATTAAAACGCCAACAACTTAAGATTATTTTACACGAAGCGAATTTTTTTGCATTTTTTTTCTGAGATTCAAAACGGCATAGTGCATTCTTCCGATACAAGTGTTGATATTCGTATTGGTTAAAATAGCTATTTCTTTGAAACTGAGTTCAGCGTAATTTCTTAAAATAAGAACTTCTCTTTGTTCTTCTGGAAGCTCTCTTATCCAATGCTTAAGTGCGCTAATTTCGTCTTGGTTCACCTGCTCATCCTCTCTGCTTTGTACAGAAATTCCCAAACAATCAAATACATCCCTTCCTTCAGAATCAACTACAATTGGCATTCTTTTTCTTGAACGAATAGTATCAATACTCAGGTTTCTAGCAATACGCATCGCCCATGGAAGAAATTTATCTTCATGGTTGTATTTTCCTGCTTGGATATTATTTATTATTTTAATAAACGTCTCCTGGAAAATATCTTCCGCTAAGTATCTATCGTTCACTAATAAGTAAATACTTGTGAAAATACGATTGCGATGGCGATTGAGTAGTGTCTCAAACGCGGCTTGATTTCCTTGCATGTAGCGTTGAATTAAAACGCCGTCTGCGATTATAGGTGCACTCATACTACCTCCTTGCGGTTGTTAATTAATGGTTAAATAAGCAAGTTTTTTAGGTAGGAGTGTAACTTATAGGCGTTTGATTCTTTTATTTTCAATCGCAATGAAAATAATAAAAATCATAAAAGCAAATTTTCAATAGAAAAAAATCACAAAATCAACGATTTTTTATGCCATTTACATAATCCGATCCGGAAATTCTCGGTTTTCCTGCAATTTGTAAACTTAAAATTTCCAAACAACCATCCTTACATACGAGATAAACTTTTTTCCCTATTACTTGAATGGGATCTGTGGATTCGGACTTTACATCCGATATTAAAACTGAAAAAATTTTGATAATTTCATTGTTGACTTCAACATAAGCTCCGGGTGATGGGGATAAACCTCGAATCTTGTTAAAATTAACAAGACAACCTTTGTCTAAATCAAGTTTACAAAATTCTTTGGTGATTTTAGGTGCAAAAGTAGGCTCACCCGCGGCATGCTGTGGAATTAATTGATAGTTCTTTTGGAATATCGCATCAACACATTTTACAATAAGATTTCCACCTGCTATTTTCATTCGATTGTAAAGAGAACCGAAATCTTCCATTTCACCAATTAGAATTTCCTCAGTCATAAGAATATCCCCAGTATCAATTTCATGTCGTAAAAAGAAAACAGTTAACCCAGTTATGGATTCGCCTTGGATAATTGCGTGCTGTATAGGTGCCGCACCTCTATATTTGGGCAATAAGGATCCATGTAAATTTATCGTTCCAAGTTTCGGTGAATTCCAGACAACTTCTGGCAACATCCTAAATGCTATAACAACACCCAAATCCACGTTTAAATTTTTAACAGTTTCGATAAATTCTGGTGATTTTAAATTAGTGGGTTGAAAAATGGGTAATCCTAATTTTTGGCCAATTTGTTTAACAGCACTTGATTGTATTTTCATTCCTCTGCCAGAGGCTTTATCGGGTGCAGTTACAACGCCTACTATAGTATATTCAGCATCAAATAATTTCTGCAATGATTCAGCTGCAAAATCAGGAGTTCCAAAAAACAAAATGCGAAGATTTGAATTACTCATTGGACAAAATTACAATTACTGAGTAACTTAAACGTTTAATTCATATCTAAATCGCACAGAGTCAATAAAAATAAACGATTTTTGAAAAAGAATGATTCCTTTCAAACAACCAAGATTTCTTAAGTTGAGTCTATCCAACATGTTGGCTCTAAGAGATTTGTGTTTGTTGGTATTGGTTATTGGGGTGAACTTTTTACAAGCTAATTCAGTACAAACTTCCCATCCCCAAGCAGTCATTTTGCCAAATAAGGGTCAATGGGATCCAAGTGTAATTGCCAAGATAACAATGAATGTTGGAGATTTTTGGGTAACCAAAGAAGGCTTTAAATGGTTAGAATGGAATACAAATCAATTTAATGAATTACATCACGATCGTTTTGGAAAACATAAGGTAGACGCAAATGTAACTTTTATTAAATTTCAGAAATCAAACCAATCATTTAAGGTTACCTTTCTCGGAGATTCCACTACCGAAATTTACAATTTTTTCAAAGGAAATGATCCCAGTAGATGGAAAACCAATATTAGAAAATATAGTAAGCTGATTTGTAAAGATGTTTGGAAAGGTGTGACTTTAGAGATTTTTACATCGCCCCAAGGAATAAAATATAATTGGATAGGAACAGCAGAAGATTTAAGTCAGATTGCCTATAATGTTGAAGGAAGTAAATTAACAAATACAAAGGAAAATATACTTGTATTTAATAATTCAATTAGCAATTGGACTGAATCTATTCCGGCCTGTTGGAAAGTATCCCATGGGAAATTAGAAAAAGTAAAAATAAATTATAATCTGAAGTATCTTCCAATAGGTTCAACTTCTTTAGAAAACAATGATATAAGGTATTTGATTCCAAAAAATTTTGAAAAATCTGATACGTTGATTATTGATCCTATATTAGTGTTTAGTACCTACAGCGGATCTAGAGCAGATAACTTTGGTTGCACGGGAACCTACGATAATTGGGGTAGTGGCTTCGCAGGTGGTACTGTGTTTGATTTTGGATTACCAGTTACCCCTGGTGCAATACAATTGAATTTTGGAGGTGGTGAAGATGAGGATTTAGGATATGGCGGAGATCGTGATGCTGCAATTTTAAAATTTAGTTCTGCGGGAAATCAACTTCTTTACTGTACTTATTTGGGAGGGGAAGGGAATGAACAGCCCCATTCGATGGTTACTGATAGTTTAGGCAATTTGTACGTAATGGGTTCTACTAAATCGGATTTTTTTCCAGTCACAAATTCAGCCTACAAATTACAAAAATCAGGCGATTACGATTTCTTTATATCGAAATTTAACGTTACCGGAACACAACTTCTTGGTTCAACATTTATTGGCGGTAAAGGATTGGATGCAGTTGGAGCTGATAGGTCATTGACATCCGTGGATGATTTTCCATTGATTTATAATTATGCCGATGAGTTTCGTGGTGAAATCATTACTGATCAAAAAAATGTATACATAGCAGGTGTAACTTCAAGTATTGATTTCCCAAGAACTAGCTCTAGAGCTTTTGGTGGGAAATCAGACGGTGTTGTGTTTTGTTTAAGTGGGGATTTGAAACAACTTATTTGGTCTGAAGATTTCGGAAGTACGGGATATGAAGCTTTTTACGGTCTAGCCCTAGGAAAAAATTATCAATTGTACGTTGCAGGAGGAAGTAGTAGCAGTGATTTGAATAAATTTCCAAATTTTGGAAATTATAATGGTGGTGAGGCTGACGGAATATTATTAAGATACGATTCTAGGGATGGAAATTTGTTGGGCGGCACCTATTATGGTACTAATAAATACGATCAGGCATATTTTGTTCAAACGGATCCTTCAGGATTACCGCATATTTTTGGGCAGACCGAAGGAAGTATTCCCGCCCAAAAGAATCCAAGATATTTTCTTCCAAATACACCACAGTTTTTAGCCTCTTTTTCCCCTGATTTAACAACCCTTAATTGGCAATCTTGTTTTGGTGCAACTACCAATGGCGTGATTATGCCAAACCTTAGCCCTTCTGCTTTTTTAATCGATCGCTGTGGACGATTATTTGTATCGGGTTGGGGAGGAGCCACCAATCAGCATTTAGTTGACGTATTTACATTTCAGCCTAAAAAACATAGGAATAAAGGAAATACCAGAAACATGCCACTAACAAATGATGCAGCTCAAAAAAGTACGGATGGTTCTGATTTTTATGTCGCTGTTTTCTCTAAAAATATGTATTCTCTGGCCTATGCTACCTATTTTGGTGGAATAAGTTCAGGTTCTAGATCGGCAGAAGAGCACGTAGATGGCGGTACCTCTCGCTTTGATGCAAAAGGAATTATTTATCAATCCGTTTGTGCCGGCTGTAGACAAAATGGATTATTTCCTACTACTCCCAGTGCCTATTCTAGAACAATGAATTCTGATAATTGCAATAATGCGCTATTCAAAATTGATTTTGAGAATTTGAATTTAAAACCCTCTTTGAAAGATACATTCATTCAAGTGATAGCTACTGAGTCTATTAATGTAAAATTAACCGCAAAAGATCCTGATCCCTATGATACATTATTTACTACGGTAACAGTTCTCTCGAAAGGAGGTATGAAAAATACTGACACGATTCAGATTACAAATAAATCAGGGATAGGTACTGCAGATATCGTATTAAGTTGGAATACGCTATGTACTTCTTGGTCTAAAGACACGATAGAGTTAAGGGTCATGGTTTTTGATCGAGGTTGTCCCAAGGCTGATACTACGTATTGGAAAATTAAAATTCTGGTGACCGAACCGCCTAAAGTAATTCCTCCAGGTACAATTTGTGTCAGTTTCGATAGGCAAACGTCGAAAATGAATATTGCTTGGCCATCAAGTATAGTGCCGGTCAATTTTTTTAAGTATTTTTTATTGAAAAAGACAAATCCTACTGGTGATTTTGAGATTATTGATACTATATGGAATGATAAATCTGGAAATTATATTGATGGAAATATAAATAATCCTCGATCCAATAATTATTGTTACGAATTGATAGGCGTAAATCGCTGCGATATCCAAGTTTTTGCAAGTCAAAAGTTTTGCACAGTTACGGAATTGAACACTCCAATAAAGGGGGTTGAACTCTTTACTACTACCATTCAATTAGATAAATTGGCAGAAATTCGATGGGAGAGAAGTAAGGAGCCCGACTTCAAGGAATTTGAATTGTATCGATACAAACGAGGGGAAACGCCTGGCAAATTACCCTTTGCGATAACTCAAGACACTTTCTATAGAGATTCCACATTTAATCCGGATGTTGAAAGTTATTGTTATAGCATTTTAGTGACCGATCAGTGTGGGCATATTAGTAATTTATCCAACGAAGGTTGCAACGTGGTGCTTGAAGGTTCTGTAATTGGTGCACCTAATTATGCTTTCCCTATTTGGTGGATGAATTATCAAGGTTGGTCTGATGGCGTTAAAAATTGGGATGTTGAACGTAGGGACGATGGTCATCCGTTTTCAGCAATTGAAACGGGATTTATAAATAGAAGTCTTGTCGATAAAAATTTGGATTATGACTGGGGAGGATACTGGTATAGAGTTAGGGCCTTTAGAAATAAACCCGGAGATGTTTCCCAAATTTCCTCAGAGAGTAATTGGATTTATCTGTACCAAAAACCAGAAGTATGGGTGCCAACGGGTATTACTAGAAATAAAGATGGATTAAACGATGTATGGGGGACATTCCCCGTATTTGTTAGAGAATATACAATGCTAGTTTATGATCGTTGGGGAAATATTTTATGGGAATCCACAAACAAGAAAAAACAGTGGGATGCAACCATTTTTGACAGAGATTTACCCGATGGAGTATATGCTTGGAAAGTAGATTTCTGGGGTTGGGACGATAAGAAATATACAAAAACAGGAACGGTTACAGTTCTTCATTAATGCTAATTCATGGTAGTTGCAAAACGAAAAAATGGTTTTGAACCTAAAGTCTGCATTACATGCGGTAAACCTATGGAATGGAGAAAGAAATGGGAGAAAAATTGGGAAAATGTTAAATACTGCAGTAAAACTTGCTCAAATAAAAAATCGTCCCGTTAGGATTTTCTACCGCTTAAGAAATCCACTATTTCTGTTAGAATTTCTGAAGAATATCCAAGGTCTTCCCAGGTTTTAATTTTTAAAATTGCATCCGTTTTATATTCTTGGGCTTTGTTTAAAATCATCTTATCTAATTCCATTGTTTTCCAATGATCTTTTACTACCGTCACTCTTTCTTCGCCCGAATAGGAAGAATACCAACTTTGGGTATCAGAATTCTTTTCTTCCGATTTAATATACAACCAAGTTTTCTTTCCTTCTATGATGTCGCCACCAGATTTTTTACCAATTACCGACTCCTCTCCAAATGCATCCAAATAGTCGTCCATTAATTGAAATTGCATTCCTATATCAATGGCAATATCATATAAAAGCTGGGAATGTTCCTTGCTGATACCCGCTGTTAATCCTCCACATTGTAAAGCACATCCAAGCAATACAGCGGTCTTATATTCAATCATTTTTAGGTACTTTCCTTCAGAAATACCGTTTGTGTATGCAAATTCCATATCCCATTGCTGACCTTCACAAATCTTCACTGCTGTATCGGTAAATATAGATAAAATCAGTTCTTTGTTGTTTCCATCGCAATTTAACAAATACTTATATGCAAAAATCAATAAATTATCTCCAGCTAAAATCGCCGTAGGTTCATTCCATTTTTTATGAACGGTAGGTTCTCCTCTTCTAATAGATGAAGCGTCCATAATATCGTCATGGACTAAACTGAAATTGTGAAATACTTCAATAGCATGAGCTACGGGTAGCGCGTTTTCTACAAGTCCATTCGCCATTTGATTTCCAGCTAATACTAAGGCGGGTCGAATTCTCTTACCTCCCAACGACATGATGTAATTCATCGAATCATAAAGACTGCTCGGTTGGCCAATAAACGATTCGGCTTTCAAATAATCAACATATAACTGTGTAATCGAATTCAACTGCATATTAGTCTAACAAATAAAAATCAATAATTCTTTTAATCGGATCGGTCTTTTTAACTTTCACCGTAATTGTATCTCCCAAATGATAAGATTTTCGAGTTCTTTGTCCTATCAATTTTTTTTCATTTTCTAAAAAAAGAAAACGATCACCTTTTAAATCTACCATACGAATCAATCCTTCTGCATGATAATTTTTCACTGTAGCAAAAATACCCCATTCTGTTATTCCTGTGATAACCGCTTCTAGCTCTTCATGCATATGTTCGGCCATCAATCTCGCCATCATGTGCTTGCTGCTAGCCCGTTCTGCATCAACGGCCTGTTGTTCTTTATTGGAACAATGTTTGGCCATTCGTTCAATTTCCATTTCTGTAAGTTGAACAGGCTCTTTGGTAAGTGTTTTATACAGGATACGATGGGCAATTAAATCCGGATAACGGCGTATGGGGGAAGTGAAATGCGTGTAGAAAGGGAAGGCTAAACCGAAATGTGAAGTTTTCCCGGATGTATACACAGCCTTTGCCATTGTGCGAATGGCCAACTGCTGTAGTATTTCACCAGAAGGATCTTCGGCAACCCTTCCCATCAAATTATTAAATGAATTTCGTAAATTCTTTTCATTGTCGATGGAAATAGGATAGCCCATCATCGCACAAAATCTTGCAAACTCTGCTAATTTCTCTGGTGGCGGAGAATCGTGCGTTCGATAAATAAAAGGAATGGCGGGTTTATTAACCGTTCTTACATACTGTGCAACCCATTCATTGGCCATTAACATGAAGGTCTCAATCATTTTATGTGCCTCAAATCGTTCACGAACAACTGCCTTAATGGGATTTTGATTGTTGTCTAATTCAAATCGAATTTCTTTGGATTCAAATCGTAACGCACCATTATTAAATCTAATTTGTTCGAAATGTTGAGCTATGGTATTCAACTGCTGTAGTTCCTTCCCAAAATCACCTTCAGCAGTGAGAATTCCTATTTGCGCTTCCTCATAAGAAAATCTTCTTTTACTGTGAATGACTGTTTTTCCGATCCACCGGTCAAGGATAGTATGGTTATTATCCAAAGTGAAAATCACAGAAAAGGCCAACCGATCAACGTGTGGGTTCAATGAGCACAATCCATTAGAAAGCTTTTCAGGTAACATCGGTATTGTTCTATCGGCAAGATAGACCGATGTAGCTCGGTTCAACGCTTCGATATCCAAGACAGAACCTTCCGGTACATAGTGGGAAACATCCGCAATATGAACTCCTAATTCTATCGTTGAGTTTTCTAGTATTTTGTAGGAGATTGCGTCATCAAAGTCTTTGGCATCTTTAGGGTCGATTGTAATGCAAAAATCGTTACGAAGGTCTCTTCTGTCCTTTAAATCAGCAGCTTGTAACTCGGAAGGGATTGCATCCACAAAATATTCTACATCTGCTGGAAATTGCGTTTGAAATCCAAATTCCGCAACAATGGCATGCATTTCGGTATCCTGTTCTCCTGATTCACCCAATACTTCTATTACTCTACCTAAAGGGTATTTCGCATTTTCGGGCCAACTTTTAATTCTAGCAACTGCTTTGTGTCCATCTAATTCAGCTTTGCATGAATTATCGGGTAGGCGTATGTCCGGAAAACCATCCTTTATCGGTAACAAAAAACATCGTTCTTTGAAAATATCCAAATAACCCACAATGGGGGTTTCGGATCGTTTTTCCAACGTAAATTTAACAATAGAATTTTTGCGTTTGCCAACTACAATTTCAACCTTTAAATAATCGCCAGGTATTAATTTTTGATGACTATAATGTGGTAAATAGGCTATTTCATCGGAATTGTCCAATAATTTTACCAATAACTCGCCTTTGCGTGATGAAATTACCATTCCATCGACCCATTTAGTGGCTTTCTTAACCGAGAAATTACCTTTTGAAGGTTGCTCTATAAGTCCTTTACTGAACAAGGTAAGTAGCGTTCTATAAACTTGTTCTTTATTTAGTTTAGCATCTCGAGGAATTCGAGAATGCAATCGTTGCGCATTCAGAGTCCCTTTTGGATAATCTTCCAAAATAGCTAAGACAATTTTTTCGGCAAACGATAATTTTACGGAAGGTTCCAAAGTAATTCAATCAAAGATACTTCTAAGTGGTGGCTATTTCGTTTGACGTTGATAAATGGTTAATTAGTGGGGTTTGTTTTCGTAATAATCTAGATTTTTATGGAAAGACTCTTCCACGGTTTTGGTCCCCCACCAAGCCAATGAAATACAGATAGCTCCAATTATACACGATGACCAGGTATACGGACTATTATTCCAAAATCCAGCGGTGTTTTTGAAAAATTCCGCAATTAATTCAAATCCACCCGTAATTAGTAAAACACCACCTCGAACAAAGTTTGGTACTGTAGCGGCTACCGTTGATCGAATATTGGTTCCAAATTGTTCACTAGCATTGGTGACAAAAACAGCCCAATACCCCGTAACTGTTCCTAATAAAACGGCAATCCACTTATATCCTGTACTACTGAAAGTAGGCCCAAATAAAAATAAAATAGTAAAGACCATTATTCCAATTAAGTTTAGGTATATCACTTTTTTACGACTGTGAAATAACTGACTTAAGCCACCGGATAAAATATCTCCCAAACTTAATCCTACATAACTCCACATCACCATTTCCGGTGTAGAAACGATATTAAGTTGATCTTTTATGGGATGAGTAGAGTTGTGAGCTCCAATGGCACCTACGATTTCCGGGAATAATCGATGGGATAGTGCAATGAGAATTCCAATAACAAACCATACCGGTAATCCAATGGTAATACAAGCAATGTACTTTTTTAGATTCTGTTTTTTTAATAACCAAAAGAAGTTTCCTTTCTCGGCGGTTTCATTTTTTTTAGCCTCTTCAAATAATCCACTTTCAAAGGTTCCTGCACGCATCAGAAGCAAGAGTAACCCCATAACACCACCCACAATGTATGCCGTTTGCCAATTTTGAAAAGGCCTATTTAATACATTACTTAACAGGCTTGAAATTGCAGCCCCGTTTTTATTGATAATAAAAGCAAATACCGCTCCTAATGCGCCAAATGTAACAATTATCATTGTTCCAATACCTCGTTTTTGAGTTGGCATGATTTCGCTAACCAAGGTAATTGCTGCTCCTAATTCTCCAGCTAATCCAATTCCAGCCATCAATCGCCAAAATTTATAAGCTTCTACCGTTTCAACAAACGCATTGGCAATATTAGAAACGGAATACAATAAAATACTACCAAATAATACGCTTACTCTTCCTTTTACATCGCCCCAAATACCCCAAATTAATCCTCCAATTAACATGCCTGCCATCTGCCATCGAAACAAAACGGTTTCGTATTTTTCAAAAGGAATATTAAGTGCACTTAAACTATCTTTTTTAATGATGTTAAAAAGTATTAAATCGTAGATATCTACGAAATAACCCATTGAAGCTACAATCAATAGTAGAGTAATGTTCTTTTTGGGAGTAGTTGAAGCGATATTCATGAAAGTAATTCTGCCAATTTACTGCAAAAAATCTCCAAATGCTCACGATCAATTTCATCAAAATCATTAAATTCTTTACTATCAATATCTAAAACACCAATGACCATTGCAGAGTTACTAAATATAGGAACCACAATTTCACTATTCGATAATGCACTACAAGCAATGTGACCCGGGAAATCATGGACGTTTGGAACCAAAATCGTTTCCTTCTTTTCCCAACAATAACCGCAAACGCCTTTTCCAAATTTAATTTGTGTACACGCAGGATCCCCTTGAAATACCCCTAACTCCAGATTATCGCCTTTTACCCAGTAATTTCCAATCCACCACCACTGAAATATTTGTCGCATTAAAGCATAACAGTTACATAAATTTGATTCTATTTTCAAATTAGAGTCCCACAGGGAGGGCCATGTGATTTGAAATAGCTCGTATTTTTCCATTTTGGAAAGTGCTGAATAATCGGTTTGTTCGATAGCAGACATGATTTCGTAAAGATACCTTTACAAATTTATCATCTTTACCAATAAAAGGTTGTCGGATTCAGGTTTCTTGCTTAGTTTTCCCATTGTTTTGAACTTGAGTGATAATGGAGGTTGTTAATTCTAAGCCGTTTGAAGTTGTTTTTACATTTGTTAAACATCCGTATTTCGGTATTTTGGTGGAAGCCAATGCAGTGCAATTGTTGGAGAATGGAAAGCATTCGCTTACCTATCAGAGGATTAGAGAAAAGAATGCAGATTATTTTAAATTAAATGACGCACAGAAGAAAGCGGTTGCGATTATTGAAACATTTGAAGTAGAGCACATAATCAAGCAATTTATTAAATCTACGAAACCTGTAAAAGCAAGAGATTTTTTTGTAAAACACTTTACGCCGGACATTGAACCGGTAATTAGAACGTATATTGAAAAGCAATTACTGTTAGTTTTAACAATAATTAAAGATTTTCCGCTGTATTATTCTACCAAACCAGGCGACGTTACTGAAAATTCAATTGCCTTCATGGAAGAACCCGCATCGGTGTTATTTCATTTTAGAAGGGATGAAACAGGGACAAATTATTTTATTACGATCAAGCAAAGCGGTGAAAAAGTTAATTTTTATGAAAACGACTCAAATATTCTGATTAATCAACCAGCTTGGTTGTTAACTGCGGAAAAATTATTGTTTTTTCCCAATTACGTAGATGGCAAGAAAATCAAACCGTTCTTAACGCGGAAGTTTATTCATATCGATCCTCATCAGGAAGCATCGTACATGGATAAGTTTGTTAAACCTTTATTGGAAAATAACGATGTATATGCTGTTGGTTTTGACATTGTTACTGAACAATTAGATGCAAAAGCTGTTTTATCGATTAATTCCGATTGGGATAAACCTGCTGTGACACTGTTTATGCAGTATGGGTCGTGGTCATTTCCTTACCATGTAAACAAAAAAGTCAATGTTCGCTTAGAAATAGCGAACAATGATTATATTTTTCATCGAATCAGACGAAGCCATGCTTTTGAAAAGGAAAAGCTAGAATACTTGAATGAATTGGGATTGGTGCAACATACGGGGAGTTTGTTCGTTCAGCCAGAAATTGATAACATACCTGATTTCATCGGTTGGTTAAACGAAAATAGAGAAGCACTTCATCGTGGTGGATTTACCATTCAACAAGAAAGTAATACTACTCGCTATTATTTGGGTAATATTGAATTAGTAGTAAATGTTCAAAATGGAATTGATTGGTTTGATGTTAAAGCCGTAGTAAAGCTTTCAAATTTTGAAATTCCGTTCATCAAACTTCGAAAAAATATACTGGAAAAGAAACAGGAGTATTTATTGCCCAATGGCGAAATTATCATTTTACCTAAGGAATGGTTTAATCGCTTTTCACCCATCGTAAGTCTATCTGAAATACACGATGAAGCATATAGAGTAAGGAATATTCATGTTTCGTTATTGAGTTATTTGGATGAATATCTTGAAAATGCTCCATCAATTAAAGAGTTAGCGCAGCAATTAACCAATACAACCATGCCCGATTATGGTATCCCGGAGGGTTTTCAAGCCGAATTTCGAGATTATCAAATTGAAGGATATCGATGGATGAGGTTCATGCACGATCGTAGATTTGGAGCGCTGTTAGCGGATGACATGGGGCTTGGTAAAACCTTGCAAACGCTTGCAATTATTGTTGAAAGTAGTAAACAGGCAAACGAAAAAGTAAATACGGAAGTCAATTTTGTAAAAACAGCTGTCATCGCACCGAAATCGCTCCTGTATAACTGGCAGTCAGAGGCAAACAAATTCTTCCCCGAATTAAAGGTTCTATTATATACTGGCTTTAATCGTAAACTGAGTATAAACCAATTTAACGACGTGGATTTAGTGGTCATGAGTTACGGAACCATGAGAAACGATATAGAATTGCTTGAAACTATGAGGTTCAATCTTATCGTTTTAGACGAAAGCCAAGCAATAAAAAATCCGTCTTCTCAAACGTCCAGAGCTCTGTTGAGATTAAAATCCAATTATAGAGTAGCACTTACTGGTACACCCATAGAAAATACCTTGTTGGATATTTGGAGTCAAATGAATTTCTTGAATCCAGGTTTGCTGGGTACATTCAATTATTTCGAAAAGAATTTTATAAAGCCGATTGAAAAAGGAGCTAATCCTCAGAAAACGGATAATCTCCGAAAATTAATTGATCCGTTTGTACTTCGCAGAACCAAAAAGCAAGTCGTTCAAGAGTTGCCTCCAAAAATCGAAAAAGTACATTTTTGTGAAATGAGTTTGGATCAAGCAGAGTTATATGAAAATGTGAAAAGCCAGTATAGGAATGAAATACTTCAGCATGTAAATGATGTGGGTATTTCAAAATCCAGACTTAAGATTTTTAATGGACTGATGCACTTAAGGCAAATTGCTTTAAATCCATCGTTAAAAGAAGATGAATTCAATGGAAGTAGTGGTAAAGATGATGAAATTATGCGAATGTTGGATAGGGCATTATCCAATGGCCATAAAATTTTGCTATTCTCTCAGTTTGTAGGATACTTGAAAATATTTGAACAGTCGCTGCAAGAAAAAAATATTGATTATTGTTATTTAGATGGTTCAATGGATGAAAAAGAGCGACAAGCCCAAATTGTGCAATTTCAAAATCAAACAGAGAAAAAGGTCTTTTTATTAAGTTTGAGAGCAGGCAATAGTGGGTTGAATTTAACCGCAGCAGACTATGTTTTCTTAGCAGATCCATGGTGGAACCCATTTACCATGAGGCAAGCTGAAGATAGGGCTCATCGAATAGGACAAGACAAACCCGTTTTCTCCTATAAGTTTATTACTAAAAATACCATTGAAGAGAAGATTTTGGCACTGCAGGCTAAAAAAGCGGCACTAGCTGAAAGTGTAATTCCAGATGAAGATTCAATACTGGCTTCTTTGAATATGGAAGAATTAGAAGATCTATTAAATTAGAATGGATGGTTCAATCTATAATTGACCAGGGAGATTATTCAGAGTTGCCAATGGATTGGATTGAATTTTTGTCGAATTCCAATGCCATTCAACAATGGGAATTACTTAGATCAAAGGTGGATGAATTATATCGTTCAAAATCAATATTTCCAACGCGGAAAAATCTTTTCAGAGCGTTTCATTTAACCCCTGTTAGTTCGGTAAAGTGTGTCTTTATAGGTCAAGACCCATATCATGGATTTGGCCAAGCAAATGGCTTGGCATTTAGTGTTGATTCCGGGGTAACGCCACCGCCATCATTGAAGAATATTCTAAAGGAATTGGTTTCAGATATGGGACTGTCAACTACTGTTTTAAATAAAACAGATTTATCTCCCTGGGCGAAAGAGGGTGTATTACTTTTAAATTTAACGTTAACGGTGGAGGAGAAAAAACCCAATTCTCACAGCGATTTAGGATGGAAATCTTTCTCAGAATCGATAGTAGCCTCCTTAGCCCAATCGAAAAATAATATAGTTTATATACTACTTGGTAATTTTGCTAATAATTTGAAAAACAGCAGTTTAAATAGGGTAGATTCAATTATTACTTCAGTTCACCCTAGTCCTTTATCGGCCTATCGAGGTTTTTTTGGATCACGTATTTTTTCAAGAACAAACGAGTTTTTGTTGGAGAAAGCTATAACTCCAATTAATTGGAACCTTTAGGGGTAAGAGTTCAACTTATTATACAATATCGCTTATGTGTAAATTATTGTAATTACCATGGTGAAACTGCCTTTACTTTTGATTTGTGGAATATCCTATTTATATCGCTGGCGCAACCATACTACAAGGTCAAATTGAGGTCTTGCAAAGCATTGATTTGAAAGTTGCAGAAGGGGAGTTTGTGTTTTTAATTGGAAGAACCGGCTCTGGGAAGTCTTCATTGTTAAAAACCCTTTATGGGGAATTGCCATTGCAATTTGGTGATGCAACTATTGCAGGGTATCAATTACGCGGTTTGAACAAAAAAGAAATTCCATTCCTACGCAGGAAATTAGGCATTGTCTTCCAAGATTTTCAATTGCTAACCGATAGAAACGTATTAGAAAATCTATACTTTGTTTTAAAAGCTACTGGTTGGAAGAATAAACACGATATGAAAGAACGTGCTTACCAAGTGCTTGAAAAAGTAGGATTACAAACAAAAGATTATAAAATCCCTGCGGAATTAAGTGGAGGAGAACAGCAACGATTGGTCATTGCCAGAGCATTATTGAATAATCCCAAGGTTATTTTAGCCGATGAACCTACAGGTAATTTAGACCCGGAAGTATCAGATGAAATTATGTCGTTGCTAAAATCGATTTCAAAAGAAGGGACTTCGGTATTGATGGCTACTCACGACTATCGAATTATTCAGAAGTTTGGCGGTACCGTATATCGATTGTCAAATAGAAATATTCATTATATACAAGATCCGGCAGAATATCTTTCTCCAGTATTGAACATACTTGGTAGCGAATAGTGGTGTGCTTATTTGGGTTTTTTAGCGAATCTTACTTATTCGATAAATTGATGTTTTGCTCTTTATTGAATCAATTAAGAGAAATTCCTTTTTATTCAAACGGTGATCTAATGTTAAATTAGCACGATTTATTATTTTGTCTGAATTCAAATCTGTATAAATCGCACAATTGCGATATTTTGTCAGGCTGATTGAATCATCAGGGTATAAGAACAATATCTCCGTTATCTTATTTTGATTTTTCCATAAACGAAAAAAGTCTAAACAATTGTATAGACTGGCTGCATCAGAACTAATATAAACAACGGTATCCGGCATATTGGATGGTGAAGCTGAATTTGATAAGGTAGTTAAATCGGTTGTATTTTTATTGATCTTGTTGCAATAACTCCTTGGTTTATTATTCTTTATGTTTTTATCTTGGTTGATTACTGAATTGATGAGTTCTACTTTGCTCCGGGTATTTACTGCAACATTGGTGTCGCAAACAGGTATCAGGTAAAAAATAGAATTCCAACTTAAATTGATTATACTAAAAAATAGGAAGTAATAAATTAAGTTGATGTTACTTGATTCTTTTAATTGTTTAATTACGATAAAAACAATTAAAAATGGAATAGAGACCATGAATTCGGCGTTTCCATTGGAATAAAATGAAAATAGTATCGTTGATATTAAGATATAAAATTCGGGTAGTTTGAAAATATAACTAAGTTTATTTACATCAATATTTTTTATATTTTTATACGATTTTATTGATACATATATAAATCCAGTGAGCAAGAAAATACCCAAAATTCTGTACACGGGAATTTTTAATACCATCAACCCAATTCTTCCATGGATCTCGGTTATAGAACGGAAAAGATTTATACATCCGATTAGGAAATTCTTAATATTGAAGTTATTGTTTACTATACCGTTATTAACATCTTGAAATACAATATCATATATGTTAGTTTTGTAAATGTAAGAAGCAAGTAAATAGGGCGTTAATACGAGTATTATTGAATACCACAGTGTCCATATATTTCGAGTTTTTTGAATGGTTTGTGCCAATATTGGAATTAACCAAAATATATAGATTTGATGGAAAAGACAAGCAATACTTGCTGCTATCCAAGTAAATTTTAACCGTTTTGAATCGTTTAAATAATACAATGAAATTACACCAAAAAATAAGGGTAATATGTAGGTCTCATTTTCAAGACTATACCGATAGAAACCAAAGCAACTCGCACCAAAAAGTAAAATTCCAACGGTTAATAGTTCATTATTTACTGTTTGTTTAATTATTTTGTACGAAACCAATAATATACCGCTACTAAAAACAATATTCATCCAGGTTAATACCTTAATTGGACTAAATGGAAGCCAAGAAAATAATTGAAGCCAGAGATAACCTGTGATATTGTAGAGTAAATGATGTCCAGATAAAAAATTATGTTTTAATATTTCACAGGCATACCCCCAACCATCGCCAGAATGATCCATATCACTCCAAAAGACAATCGTCGTTTTTATTAAAAACAAGATTATAATCAGCCAAATAGCCTTATTTCTCGTCTGGCTCATGGTACAAATATAATTGGAACTCTATCTTTGCATCGTGGAAGAAGCATTAGAGTTACCAATTTTAAAAATAATTGGACAAGTTGCCGATGAACTCAACCTAAAAGCTTGGGTTGTTGGTGGTTTTGTTCGTGATTTAATGCTGAAAAGAGAAAATAAAGATATCGATATCGTTACCGTAGGTTCCGGAGTTTTATTTGCCGAAGCCGTTGCAAAAAGACTTTCTGAAGAGCATTCATTGGTGGTTTTTCGCAATTTTGGTACGGCACAATTAAAGTCAGAAGATTATATTATTGAATTTATTGGAGCGAGAAAAGAATCCTATCGCAGCAATTCTCGAAAACCAATTGTTGAAGATGGATCACTGGAAGATGATCAAAATAGAAGAGATTTTACTATAAATTGCATGTATTTATCGTTAAATAGCGATAACTATGGAGTGTTGCATGATCCATTTAATGGTGTCCAAGATTTACAAAATGGTATAATTAAAACTTGTGCAGAACCCAATCTTACGTTTTCCGATGACCCATTGAGAATGTTTAGAGCGATACGATTTGCATGCAGACTTGACTTCAGGATAGAAACCAAAACACTGGAGGCTCTAACAGCCAATGCCCATAGAATTGATATTGTATCGCAAGAGAGAATTACAGATGAAATTAATGGAATGATCATGGGAAACAAGCCGTCAAGAGCATTTGAATTAATGCACAATGTTGGTTTATTATCATTAGTATTTCCTGAATTTGTAGCCTTACACGGTGTTGATACTATAGCAGGTAAATCGCATAAAGACAACTTTTACCATACCTTACAAGTTTTGGATAACATTTGTAAGCTTTCTCAAAATCTTTGGCTGCGGTGGGCCGCAATTCTCCATGATATTGCAAAACCAGCGACAAAGAGATTTGATCCCAAAGTTGGATGGACCTTTCATGGTCATGAGGATAAAGGTGCAAGGATGGTAAAAGGTATTTTTAAACGATTACGTTTGCCACTGGATGAGAAAATGCGTTACGTCGAGAAATTAGTTCTTCTCCATTTAAGACCTATCGTACTGAGTAAGGAAACTGTAACAGATTCTGCCGTTAGGAGGTTGATTGTTGATGCAGGTGATGTAGTTAACGACTTGATTTTATTGTGTAGAGCCGATATAACAAGTAAAAACGAGGCTAAAGTAGAAAAGCACTTAAAGAATTTGGTGCTTGTGGAACAAAAAATTGCAGAGGTAAATGCCAAGGATGAATTAAGGAACTGGCAACCCGTTCTTACGGGCAATCATATTATTCAATATTTTGAGATTTCAAATCCTCAATATATTGGTCAAATCAAAGAAGCAGTCAGAGAAGCAATTTTAGAGGGCGAAATCGAAAATCAACTGGACGCGGCCCTGGGAAAAGCTAGAACAATTGCAGCGAGTCTTGGAATAAAGTCAAGAATTGTTTAGAATTATTGTTTTAGGATTCCGTTTTTTTGAAAATTATACGGAATTTCGCACTTTAATTTTATGCTACAAATTGCTGCAATACGAAGAAATTCCGAGGATTTGATAAATCGATTAAATATCCGTGGAATAGATGGTAAATCATTGATTTCTGAAGTTTTGATACTGGATGAAAAAAATCGAGCTATTAGAACTCAAATGGAGCAAACACAGGCTCAGTTAAATCAAATTTCATCCCAAATTGGCGATTTCTACAAATCCGGCAATAAAGCAGAAGGTGACAAACTAAAAGATCAATCCACAGGATTAAAAGACCAATTAAAGGAATTGGAATCGGAGGTAGAATCCGGTGAAACAGCATTAACGCAGTTATTATTAACCATTCCCAATACGCCTCAATTGGATGTTCCTGTAGGAAAGACGGCAGAAGATAATATTACTGTCCTAGAATTTGGGAGTAAGCCAAATTTAGATGATACAGCATTGCCCCACTGGGATTTGGCAAAAAAGTACAATATCATCGATTTTGAATTAGGCGTAAAAATCACTGGTGCCGGTTTCCCTGTTTATAAAGGTAAAGGAGCAATTTTTCAACGTGCGTTAATTCAGTTTTTCTTAAACGAAGCCAATGCCGCAGGATATACAGAGATCCAACCTCCCTTGATGGTAAATGCGGATAGTGGTTACGGAACTGGCCAATTGCCAGATAAAGAGGGTCAAATGTATCATTCAACCGTGGATGATTTGTATTTAATTCCTACCGCTGAGGTTCCCATCACCAATTTATACAGGGATGTGATTTTAGAAGAAAAACAGTTACCAATTAAAAACGCAGGTTACACTCCGTGTTTTAGAAGAGAAGCTGGCAGTTACGGGGCGCACGTGCGTGGATTAAATCGTTTACATCAATTTGATAAGGTTGAAATTGTTCAAATCGTAAAACCTTCGGAGTCAAATCAAACGTTAGAAGAAATGTCAAATTACGTCCAATCATTATTGAAGAAATTGGGATTACATTATCGCGTTTTATTGCTGTGTGGTGGAGATATGGGATTCACTAGTGCAAAAACTTTCGATATGGAGGTTTGGAGTGGTGCTCAAGAAAAATGGCTAGAGTGTAGCTCAGTTAGTAATTTCGAAACATTTCAAACCAATCGTTTAAAATGCAGATTTAGAAATTCCGAAGGCAAAACAGAACTTGCACATTCATTAAACGGATCGGCTTTGGCATTACCAAGAATTGTAGCGGCTTTATTGGAAAATTATCAAACACCCAACGGTATTGTAGTTCCTTCTGTATTGGTTCCATACACCGGATTTGATTTAATTAACTAATACCATGGCGGATTTTAATTGGGATGCACCTACATCCATGGAAGACCTGCTAAATTGTGTGCTTCAAATTCAGCAATTCCCAGATAAATTAACTCGAATACTGAAAAATGTAAACGAGGAAAATAGAAAATTCAGGTACCGTGATGGGGGGTGGACAATAACTCAAATTGTGCATCATCTTATGGACTCTCATCTGAATGCTTATGTGAGAACCAAGCATATCATCGCTCAAGATACCCAAGAAATTCAGCCCTACAACGAAAATATTTGGGCAAGTCAAATGGATAGTGGATTCCCGATAGAGTCAAGCGTTATATGTTTAATTGGATTGCATCAACGTTGGTCATTATTGCTTTTAGAAGCTCTAAAAGAACCCGTAGTACACTTGGTTAAACAATTGCATCATCCTGAAAGTAAACGCGATGTAAGTTTGTCCGATTTAATACGTTTATATGCTTGGCACGGTGATCACCATGCAAGTCAAATTGAACAGGCGTTACTGAGAGGCTTTTAGTTTGTAACTATTAAAGACCTTCCAAATCTGAAAAGGGACCTTAATAAAGTCCATTATTCCCAGTTTAGATCCCTTGATGTCATCCCATTTCCGTAAAGGGACTTCCATGATTTGGTTTTTTACAGTATCTCCAAATTCCTGCTTTAAACGTAACAAAATCTCAACATCAAAAAGCCATTGAGTGACAAAAGGCCTCGCTACAATTAAATCTAAAACCGGTTTTTTAAAAATTTTTGCACCACATTGAGTATCATGTACCTTCCAACCAAGTCCTTGACTTATCAAGGTAGCAAACAAACGACCCGAATAATGTCTGAAAACGGTTCGATGAATTTCTGCCCCCAATCGGGCAACACGAGAACCCATCATTAGGAGAAATTCATTGGTTTTTGCATGATGGAAAAACCAGTCTAATTCAGTAAATGGTGTAGCTAAATCAGCATCCCAATATCCATAGTAATCAAATGTTGGAATTGTCTCTAAGCCGTATATGAAATCACTAGAATAAGTTTGTGGTAGAGTTAAAGTCGCTCGAATTAAATTCTCAGCAGTGGATTGCTTCGACATTGAGCGCAAACCTTGTTGGATCGCCCCAGATTTTCCGCGATTTTGGGTGTAACTTACAATCCAACAACGCCTAGCAGAATCTTCTGTTAAACTATCCCGTAACTGAACTAAAAAATCGGCTGTATTGTCTTTGCTGCCATCGTTCACAAAACATAAAAACAGATTGGAATATTTATCCAAAGCTTGTTTAACGGCCACCTGAGGTAGTCGTTTACTTTCATTATAGCAAGGAACAATGAGGCAGATTTGTTGCATGGAGGGCAAATGAAGTTGCCAAATTACAATAGAAAATGAGAGAAATAAGTATTATCGACTAAAAAATAAGACTGTTAATGGTTTGTTGTAGAAATCCGGAAATGTAATTTTACCTTTGAATTGCCGATGAAAGTTTACCAGAATATTCTAGAGACTATAGGAAATACACCTATGGTTAAACTAAATAGTATCGTAAAAGATTTACCTTGTGAAGTTTACGCGAAAGTTGAAACTACCAATCCTGGGAATTCAATTAAAGATAGGATGGCTTTGCAAATGATCGAAGATGCCGAAAGATCTGGCTTATTAAAGCCAGGAGGGGTGATCATAGAAGGGACATCAGGAAACACTGGGATGGGTTTGGCTATTGCAGCCGTAATAAAGGGCTATCGTTGCATTTTCACCACAACCGATAAGCAATCCAAAGAAAAGGTAGATGCTTTGAAAGCCTTTGGCGCGGAGGTGATTGTTTGTCCAACCGATGTTGAACCGGAAGATCCACGCAGTTACTACAGCGTGAGTTCCAGATTAGCTGCAGAGATTCCAAATGCTTGGAAACCCAATCAATATGACAACTTGAGTAATAGCAAAGCCCACTATCAGCAGACGGGTCCTGAAATTTGGGACCAAACTCAAGGTAAAATTACTCATCTGGTGGTTGGGGTAGGAACTGGAGGAACCATTTGCGGAACTGGTAAATTTCTGAAAGAAAAGAATCCGGAAATTCAAATTTTAGGGATTGACACCTACGGTTCTATATTCAAAAAATATAAGGAAACGGGAGTTTTCGATAAAAATGAGATTTACCCATACATTACAGAAGGCATTGGAGAGGATTTCTTACCCGCCAATGTTGATTTTTCAGTTATCGATTATTTTGAAAAGGTAACCGATAAAGATGCAGCGGTAATGACAAGAAGAATTCCTCGCGAAGAAGGGATATTCGCCGGTAACAGCGCAGGTTCCGCAGTTGCAGGATTAATTCAAATGAAAGATAGATTTAAAGCTGGAGATGTTGTAGTAGTTATTTTTCATGACCACGGTACAAGGTATTTAGGCAAAATGTTTAACGAGGACTGGATGAGAGATCGCGGGTTTATTGAACCTAAGCCTAAAAAATTGGCTATGGATTTGGTAAGCGCTCATGCAAGTTTACCCTTGTTGTTTGCAACGTCAAATCAATTGTGTTCCGAAATATTTGGTCTTATGCAAAAGTTTAAAATTTCACAGCTTCCCGTAAAAGATCGTACAGGTAATTTTATTGGTTCAGTTGAGGATAATATATTGTATGCTTCATTGTTAAAAGGCGATGTAAATATGGAGGATTCTATCTCGGGAATCATGGGAAAACCTTACCCAATCGTTTCGCATAGCGATTCAATAGAATTGGTTTCATCTCTAATAGACGATAAAAATCCGGCAGTTTTAATGATGGATATGGGAGGAAATTGGCATATTATCACCAAACAAGATGTTATTCAGGGTTTCATAAATTAATGTAGAACATGTCTGGAGTAATTATTAAATCAGCCGAACAGATTGAAGGGATTCGGAAGAGTTCCAAACTGGCGGCGGAAACGTTAAAATATTTGGAACAATTTGTAAAACCGGGAATCACCACCTTGGAGTTAGATAAAAAATGCGAAGAGTTTGTAAGAGATCATGGCGCCATCCCTGCAACCAAAGGTTACAGAGGATATAAGCATGCTTCTTGTATTTCGCCCAACGATGTTATCTGCCACGGTGTTCCAAATCAGTACGAATTACAAGATGGAGATATTGTGAATATCGATGTTACTACAATTTTGAACGGTTTCTATGGGGATACCTGTAAAATGTACTACGCAGGTCAGCCGTCCGATTATGCTATGAAATTGGTGGAAGTAACTAGAGAATGTCTCCACATTGGAATGGAACAATGTAAACCTGGGAATAGAATGGGCAATATCGGTTATTATATTGCTAAACATGCCCAATCTCATGGGTATAGCGTAGTTTATGAATTCTGTGGTCATGGTGTTGGAGTAAAGTTTCATGAAGCTCCGGATGTTCAGCATATTGCAGATTTAAATTCTGGATTGGTAATGAAGCCCGGGATGACTTTCACTATTGAACCGATGATAAATGCAGGTAAAGCCCGAGCAAAAATAGATCGTAAAGATGGTTGGACTGCCCGCACTATTGACGGTAGATTATCGGCTCAGTTTGAGCACACTATACTAATTACAGAAACTGGGTATGAGGCCTTAACCGATGTATATCATGACTTCTAACACACTATGATTAAATTGTATTCGATTCCAACTGGAAATTTCCATTTAGACGGCGGTGCAATGTTTGGGGTAGTGCCAAAAACAATTTGGGAAAAACAAGTGCCTGCAAACGAAAAAAATCTTTGTAATTGGGCAATGAGATGTCTTTTAGTAGAAAACACTTCAAATAATCGCATAGTCCTAATCGATACGGGAATTGGCAATAAACAGTCTGATAAGTTTTTTAGTTTCTATGATTTGAACGGTGAAGATTCGCTGCTTCAATCCATCGAGAATGCAGGTTTCACCGTAGATCAAATAACCGATGTTTTGTTGACACATTTACATTTTGACCACGTAGGTGGTGCTGTATATAAAGAATCGGATAAATATTATCCCACCTTTCCAAAAGCTACCTATTGGGTTCATCAAGACCAATGGTTACATGCGCATAATCCAAATCCTCGGGAAAAAGCTTCCTTTTTATTGGAGAATTTTGATCCACTGAATGAGGCGGGTGTATTATCATTTTTAAATGTTGGTGAATTATTAGCAGATTGCATTGAAATAAATGTTTTTAACGGCCATACCTTGGGCATGATTGTGCCTTTAATACATACTGAATTCCATAAGATTGTTTATGGAGCAGACTTAATTCCTTCCTCAGCCCATATCCCTGTTAATTATGTTATGGGGTATGATATTCAACCTTTAATTACGATGGATGAGAAAGCAAAAATCCTAAATGACATCGTTAATCAAAAAATGTTGCTGTTTTATGAACATGACGCAACCTGCGAATTATCATCGGTTATTAAAAATGAAAAGGGCCAATTCGCTAAAGGAGAACAGTATTCTCTCCATGAATTGACCCTTTAATATGAATAATAGCGTTTTCTATCTATTTGAGATATTTATTTAAATCGAAATCTTCGCCGGTAATTTCAAAATAAATGGAAGCTATAGCCTCAACGGCTAATTGTTGAGTTTGTGGATTTGTGTTATTTAGGTTGGATGCTTGTCCGTATAGATTCATATTATTTAAGTCTTTTTGTAGTCTGTACGCTTCAGATCCAAGTTGATACAATCTAACATCCAATGGGTTTTGGGGTATGATCGTTTGTAATGTGGATAATGCATCCAATGGTTTGCCTAACATTAATTCAGCTTGGGCTTTATTGATGAATCCATCACTGTCTTTCGGCCTATAACCAATGTATTCATCCATTACCTTTGCGGCTTCTGCAAAACGATTAAGTTTTATTAAATAATCATATTTAGCATAAAGTATTTTTGAATTCTCTGGGAAATATTTGTAACCTAAATCGCAAATTTTCACTGCTGAATCGAGTCGATTAGTGCTTGCGTAGGCAGCCGACAGATAAAAGTAAATTTCACTTCTTGAAGGATCTAATTTAAGGTATTTTGATAACAGTGAAATTCCTTCTTCGAAATTACTTTGTTCAATTGCTTTAATTCCTAAATAGTCATCGTTAGAGGGTCGTTGAATTACAATACCAACAGGCTTGCCTTCAACTTTAGGTTGAAATACAGTTCCTGTGGGTGTGAATTCTCCACTGGTTAGCCTTGCCTTGTCGAAATAAGCATTGTAAAAAATGCAATAATCCCATTGTTTAGCACTTCTGTCGTCAAAACGTGTATATCCTACATGAACATTTTTATCATTTCTGCAGTAATAACGCACATGTTCCATTCCGTAAGAAAGTACTTCAAATTTCTTATTGGGATTTTTTCTAGCTACATTTTCCAAAAACCAATCTGTACTTGGTTTTAAACTTGCTAAGTAATAATCCATTTCATATTCCCCATAGGCTTTTTCAACTCCACCGTACATTTCATTAAAATAGATATATGACATTGGATGATTCTTGGCGATGTGTGATGCGGGCAGTAACATACCAATCGCTAATAAGATTAAACTTAAAACAGGGGCAACTTTGATTTTTTTAGATAATAATTCACCAATCAGGTAATAACCATAAACACTTATGATTACCAAGCAGGGCAAGGTGAACATGATTTGTCTTATCCCACCATATACTTGTGATTTCTGTAAATAGATATAAAAAATTGGAAAAACTGTAGCAAACACAATTAAAAATATTTCAAGATTGAAATATCGTTTTAACTTGATAGCAGTGGTTATTATACCTATAAAGAACCCAAATAATAAAATCGAAGGCGTTGATATCAGTAGGTAATTAGTTAAATAGGACAGAGGAAGCATATCCGAATCATATAATTTACCGTCATACAATTGCCTTAAGGAAACAGAGTAATTTGTAAATTCCTTTAAAGCCTTCATCGGGTTGTCGATTGGATTATCCCATCCATAGGGCCAAGGAAGAATTCCAAATACATAACTGGCTACTCCCAATACAATTAACGCAAATAAAAATTTACCAAATCCTTTCCATTTAAATTTAACTGCATTTGTCCATCCTAGATTCTCCAAAAACTTCAAACCGCCGTACATCATAAAAATACCAACAGATAATAATCCACCAATACGTATGCTAATTCCTAAAGCTGTTGATAGGACTAAACCAAATGCTGAATTCCAGCGAAATACTGGCCAACTTTGAAATGTTTTTATCGCATAATACAAACTCATTATATAACCCAAAGCAAAGGGGATATCCTTTGGATTGTTCATGGCTTCACCAAAAAATCTAGGCATCAGAATAACCGAAAACAATGTTATTGTTGCCCAAGTCCAACTCCCTTTTGTTAATCTTCTAATAATTAATGCGGCGTAAAATGCAACTAGAAATCCGAAAATTGCATTCCAAAAATGCCTGAAACTCATTATGTCGTCAACATTTAGCCAATGACCTAAAATAGTTGTGAAGGTATCAAAACTAGAACCGTAAACGTGCATTAATCGATCGGGATCCTCAATAGTAGCCAACCTAGAACCATAAGTAGCGTAATTTTTTGTTAATGTTGGCATCCGTTGGAATTTTAAATCGTTGGTATCGATAGGAATTCCCATTCCAATAGGTTCTAAATAGTAATTAGCAATCAACTTAGAATATTCGTATTGGGTAAATTCATCACCAGAAATTGCTGCCTTTTTCGAAAAGGTAGTCATACCAATTACACCAATTAAGCAAGCGAGAATAAATGCTAGTCTGCTCGGCGCTTTTAACACCTCGCCTAAGTAAAATTGATAACTCGTTTTGATTTTTAATCCAAACTGATTAATGAAATTAAACGTTGATTTTTTTGGATCACCTATTTCAATTTGAAATTCTGTTCCTCCCGCTTTTTCCGCTAAATAGTGTATATCAAATAGATTTTTGGGAGTAAATGATTGTAAAATCATCATTTCACAACATAATCGATTGATTACAACAAATTGTGGGTTTAAATCTTCCGGCTTGTAACCGGTAAAAACTTCGTTTATCAAGTTCCCGGCTGATTTCTGTTTACCGATGATGAAAGCAGGCTTATTTGAAATGTTCAGTATAGATTCTACTTTTTTAGTATCAACGGATCTACTTTGATTATCGGTTATTATGCAATAATCTAAAGTTTCGTTGCTTTCAAATGAACTTTTTATCGTTTGCCAATCTTGAAAAACTAATAAACTACCTTTAAGATTTGAAGGTTTGGTGAAATTAGATTCAGAAATAGAGCTAACTTGGTTTTTAACGGTGTTTTTTGAAATAGTTTTGGCCATAACTAGTGATTGCAAACTTAAACAATGAAATGTTTTATTATATAAGGAAAGGTTAAAAATTCCAATTATTGAAAAAAACTTTGCATTTTCTGCAATTTATTACCCAATTGATTGCTCAACTATTGGCATTTCAACAAGTTTATGCTAATTTTGCCGCCCACTCAAAGGAGGAACTATTCATTGACAAAAGAACAAAATCAAGAAAACGTTGAAGAAACTCTAAAAGTTTCCAACCAGAAATCTGCCACTGCTAGCAGTGCACACGATGATTTCGACTGGGATTCAGACGGTGCTGGATTCCAATCTTACTCTTCAGGCGACCGCGAAAAAATGGAAACAGCGTATGTTGCCACTTTCCAGCCAGTAACCGAAAAACAAGTTGTTAAAGGTACTGTTGTAGCCATTAATGAAAAAGATGTTGTAGTTAACATCGGATTTAAAAGCGATGGCTTAGTATCGCGTCAAGAATTTCGTGACATGCCAGATTTATCTATTGGTGATTCGGTTGAAGTATTTATCGATACCGCTGAAGATAAGATGGGTCAATTGATTCTTAGTCGTAAAAAAGCATTACAAGAAACTGCTTGGGAAAAAATCGTTGAAGCGCACAACAGTGACGCAATCGTTACCGGTTATGTTCGTTCTAGAACTAAAGGTGGCTTGGTTGTTGACGTTTTCGGATTTGACACTTTCTTACCAGGATCACAAATCGATACCAAGCCCGTTAGAGATTATGATCAATACGTAGGTAAGAATATGGATTTCAAAATTGTAAAGATTAATGAAATCTATAAAAATGTTGTTGTTTCACACAAAGTATTGATTGAAGATGATATTGAAGCTCAGAAGTCTGAAATTTTATCTCGTCTAGAAAAAGGTCAAGTATTAGAGGGTGTAGTTAAAAATATGACCTCGTTTGGTGTGTTTGTAGATTTAGGCGGTATCGACGGTCTATTGCACATTACTGATATTTCTTGGGGTAGAATTAATCACCCTGAAGAGGTGTTGAAGTTAGACGAAAAGGTTCAAGTTGTAATTTTGGATTACGATGATAATAAAAAGCGTATTTCATTAGGCTTGAAGCAATTGACTTCTCATCCTTGGGATAATCTTACTGCTGATATCTTAGAAGGTAGCAAGGTTTCTGGTAAAGTTGTTTCTGTTGCTGATTACGGAGCGTTTATTGAAATTAAACCTGGTGTTGAAGGCTTAGTTCACGTAAGTGAAATGAGCTGGAGCTCACATTTGAGAAACCCATCTGAATATCTCAAAGTAGGCGATGATGTTGAAGCGTTAGTTTTGTCTTTAGATAGAACTGAGCATAAAATGTCATTGGGCATCAAGCAATTGACTGAAGATCCTTGGATCAATATCGAAGAAAGATATCCTTTAGGCAGCAAACATTCTGGTATAGTTAAGAATTTAACTTCTTACGGATTGTTCTTAGAATTAGCTGAAGGTATTGATGGTCTAGTTCACGTTAGCGATTTATCTTGGAACAAGAAAATCAAACATCCATCCGAATTCACTAAGAAAGGTGAAAAGTTGGATGTTGTTGTTTTGGAAGTAGACAAAGAAAATCGTCGTTTGAGTTTAGGCCATAAGCAGTTAGAGGAGAATCCATGGGAAACATTTGAAACTATCTTTACTTTAGGTACTGTTCATGAAGGTACTGTAATTTCTCACAACGATAAGGGTGCTACAATTCAATTACAATATGGTGTTGAAGCCTTCGCTCCTGCGCGTCACATGAAGAAAGCAGATAACAAACCTGTAAAAGATGACGAGACGTTAGAGTTTGAAGTAATCGAGTTCTCTAAAGATTCTAAGCGTATCATTGTTTCTCATACAAACGTATGGAAAGGTGCAGAAAAAGCAACCAAAGAAACAGATGCAAACAATAAAGAGAAAGCAAGAAAGAATGCATCCAAAGCGGTTAAGAAAATCAATCAAACATCCGAAAAAACAACATTGGGTGAATTGGGTGCATTGGCTGAATTAAGAGCGCAATTGGAAAAACAAGAGAATGCTCCAGCAGAAAAACCTGCAAAAGCAAAATCTACAGAAGTGAAAAAAGAAGAAGTTGCTGAATCTACTTCAAGTTCATCATTGAAGTCACTTTCTGGTGTGGGTCCTGCAATGGAAAAGAGAATCATTGCCTTAGGTGTGAATTCCTTGGAAGATTTGAAGGCTCTGAATGCAGATTCTATTGCTGCTAATGTTGAAAAAGATTCAAAAATTTCTGCTGAACAGTGGAACAAATGGATCGAAGAGGCCAATAACCTTTAATTCAACTAAATAACTTAAAAGAGGCTGTTCTTAACCGAATAGCCTCTTTTTTTTTACTTAAATTTGTGTTTTATTAATGGAAGAACAAATTATATCTGCTTTACTTATTTCAATTTTACATGGTCTAATTCCTGGTCACTGGCTTCCATTTTTAGCACTTGCTAAACAAGAAAAATGGTCTATGTCTGTTACATTGAAATATACTTCAATGGCGGCAACAGCGCATGCATTTGGAACTATTTTGATTGGATTGGCTGTTTATTATGCAACAGTTTTTGGAAATTCCTGGTTGTTTATCTTTCAATCGATTTTTCCATCTTGGATGTATAGTGATTTACCGTTTGAAAAAACTGGAGGAATACTCTTAATTTTAATGGGGATTTTCTTTCTTTATCGACACCATAAACATAAACATTTCCATTTCCCAATGGAAGCCGTTAAAAAAGGAAATAAATGGGTATTAGGAAGTATTTTATTGTCTTTATTTCTTTCGCCCTGCATGGAGATAGAAGTTTATTTTGCCACTTTGGCAAACCAAGGATTTACTGTAATATCGATACTAATGATTGTATACTTTTTTTCTACTTGGATCAGTATGACCGCAGGAGTATATATTGGCTATTCAGGACTAAAAAAATGGAACTCTCACCGATTAGAACACAACATAGGAATTGTTTCTGGGGTAATTATGATGCTATCGGGCTTAATGTTAATGTTTCTTTAACCCCAAATACCGATCAATTGCATTGTGAATAAAATACAGTACAGGAAGTAAAATTACGGCAACAATAATCTTATAAAGATAATTGAAGGTGCCTACTTGTAATACCCACATTAAATCGTAGTTGCCACCCAAATAGAAAGCGATTATTAATACTACATAACTATCTATAAACTGACTTACCACGGTACTACCAGTGGCCCTGAGCCAAATTGAGTTTACCCCAGTTTTTAATTTGATTCGTTCAAATACATAGGCATCTGTTATTTGGCCTACTAAAAATGCAACCAAAGAACCAAGTATAATCATTAATCCTTGACCAAATAAAGCATTAAAAGCAACAGACATATCGGAAAGCCCTTGGTTGTTGCCACTTTTTATCCAAAAATCGGCACCCTTTAGTCCCATAATCAGTCTAACCACAAGAAAGGAATAAATTAGACAAAACACCGCAATCCAGCTCAATCGTTGAACCCCTTTTTTACCGAAATATTCGTTAATAACGTCGGTGAGAATGAAAACCAATGGCCAAATTACAACGCCGGCTGTCATGTTTCCATCCAATTTTCCTCCAAACAATGGGAATTGAAATGGGGACAATCCTAACGACTTCTCTAAACTAAAGATTTTAGCACCTACAAATTCGGCTATTATCGCATTGGTGAGAAAAAAGAAACCTAAAACAATAAATAATTGGGTTTTCTTTTCTGATTTTAATTCGGATGTCATGAAGTAATTACAAATTAATAGCAAATCTGTTTGTGTGGCAAAGATTAGACATATTATTTAATGTAGATTAAGAGTTTTAAATTGTTAATTATTTGGAAGGATTTTTGTATAGAATTAAAATATGCGAATTCTGTTGCTAGTTGTGTGTTCTTGGTTTTTCGGTATTTCGGCACAATCGAAATACGATTATTATATGACTACAGGTATTTCCTTGGATAATAAAGGTAAGTCGCAATTGGCCGTATTATATTTTGATTCAGCAATTAATGTAAACCAAAACTCAGAACAACCTTGGTTTAGCCGAGGAATTGCAAAAGTTCATGTAAAAGATTTTTCCGAAGCGGTAGTGGATTTTAACAAGGCAATTTATTTACAACCTAATTTGGAGGACGCCTATTTGTATCGGCATATCGCTTATCGACAAACAGAGAACTTTCAATTTGCATATGGCGATATTAATACCTTTTTGAAACTAAAACCTAACGATACTATAGGTAGAAATTATCGATTTGATTTGTCATTATTATTAGAAGAATGGGATCAAGCATTTGAAGATTTAAAATGGTTATCTCGACTTGGTGAAACAACCTATGCAAATCGATACATTAAATTTAGTACGGCCATGGAACAAGCCAAGTCCTATGATGCTCTGTCAAGATATGTGGAGCAATTAATGAGTGAAAATCCCACGAATAAGAATTTTCGAATTACTTTAATATACACTCAAATTCAAATTGGGAAATGGGAGCAGGCGTTAAAAAATGCGAATATTATGTTATTGGATGAGCCTGAGAATTTAGAGTTGCTAAAGATAAAAGCGGATGCACTTTTTTATTTGAAACGAATTTCTGAGAGTGAAAAAATATTCCTAACAATATTAGAAAGAAACCCTACGGACGCGAATCTAATGGCAGACTATGGTCATTGCTTGTTACAATTAAATAAATGGGAGAGTGCTGATGAATGGCTAACAAAGGCTATTCGAGATAAAAATGGTTCGCCTGCATATGCATACTTAGGCAGAGGAATTGCTAGGTATAACTTAGGAAAAGTAGGCGTTGCCTGCGCCGATTGGGAACGGAGTTTGTATCTAGGAGAAAAAAACGCTAAAATCTATCTTAATAATTTTTGTAAAGAAGCTGTAAGCGCCGATGGTGTTAATCAAAGTAAATAGTATTGGAAAAGGTTTAACCTTAATATTTACTGGATTAATTCTGGTTGGTAAAATATTGGCATGTGTAGGTTCAACCAACGTACCGTTAACTGTAAAAGATACTTTTTTTTATTATAAAATCCCTCCATATCAATTAGACCAATTTAAATTTGAATCCTCGGTAAAATTCTGGCATAAAGCAATGCAATTGAGTTCTGATTCTGTAATAGTGTATACTCAGAAAAACAGACAAGTACTAGCAATTCTGCCAAAATCAGAAACTAAGAAGTTTGCAGACTCTTGTTGTAAAGATTCGGTTTTTCATAATTTTCGATTCAATCACAATGTACCTTATAATACATCTCTTCGATATTTAGAAGGAAAATCTTTATTTTACCAATGGGATCAGGTTAAAAAATATATACGGCCTGCAGGTGAGGTTTTTAGTAGTTTAAACGTAAATCCGATTTACGCACAGTTTGTTTTATTAATTGAATGCCCGGCCAATCCTAACGGAATATCCACTGCAGGTGCAGCAGGTCATTTTCAATTGATGCCTTTTGTTGCGAAAAAATATGGATTAAAGATTACCCAGAATGAAGATGAGCGGATCGATTTACAACGTGGAGCATACGCAGCCGCAATGCATTTTAAAAAATATTGTATTCCTTTAGCTAATCGAATACTTGAAAAGCACAATATCCAAATTCAAGAGGATGAACTTTGGTATCAATTATTCGTATTACATATATATAACGCAGGCGCTGGTAATGTATCTAAAGCAATGGATATCATTGGTGGAGATAATCAGGGAGTTGAAATAATTAAAAAATTATGGCAGACAACCGCCGGCGGATTTAAAAATTCTTCCCAAAATTATTCGCAGTTAGCGGTTGCAGCCTACTTGATATTTTCCGGCAACTAATCAATCTCTTGATTTCTGAAGTATTCAGTAATAGTGGTGTACATGCTAATAGACGATTTTCTATAAATCTATGTGGAAATTCTACTAATGGAAATATATGAAAATTTATAATTAATAGAATACCATGCATATAAATAGGCAGTTTAGACACATTTTAAATTGTTTGCACTGTTAACAAATTGTTTTAAGAGGCGCAATATAGAATCTATATTTGCAGCGCGAAAAACCACATTGTCTTAAAAAGATGAGTTCAACTTCCATCAAAACCTGGTTACTAACGGCGGCTGTTGCCTTTAGTATAACCCTACAAGCGCAAGACAAGCCGAACGCAGAAGAAGGCAAGAAATTGTATGAAGCCAACAACTGCGGAAGCTGTCACGCTCTCGACAAAAAAGTAGTGGGCCCTGCCTTGCGCGGAGTTCATACCCGTCGTTCTGAAGAATGGCTGGTAAAATGGATTAGAAACAATGAAAAGTTCCGTACGGTTGAAAAAGATGCCGATGCGATAGCTTTATATAATGAATATGGTGGTGCTGCCATGAACGTATTCGAGAATTTAACACCTGCACAGGTGTTGAATATTGTTGAATATATCAAAACAGCGCCTGAGCCTAAAAAAGCAGCTCCCGTTGCCGATGCAAATGCGAATCAACCCAAAGACGATTCAACAACCATTTACATTTTATTGTTGTTGGTATTAGTGTTTGGCTCTGTATTGTTAGTACTGTCTAAAGTTAAATCAACTTTGAGAAAAGTAGCTGCAGAACAAAATCCCGATCAGTATCCATCCGAACACAAGGAAAAGAAAAATTTCTTCCAAAAGGTATTACCTGCCTCTTTAGGAAATAGAAACCCTATCGTATTAACCTTGTTTTCTGTTGCTATTGTGGCAATCGTTGGTGGATATTATGGCTACAAGTTTAGTATAACTGAAGTTGGTGTTCAAAAAGGATACGCACCAAAGCAACCGATTGCTTTCTCTCACAAATTGCACGCCGGTGAATTGAATTTGGATTGTAAGTATTGTCACTCTACAGTAGAAGAATCTAAGCAGGCTTCAATTCCAGCGTTGAACACTTGTATGAATTGTCACAAAGGAGTGCAATTAACAGATAAGTATAATGGTGAGATTTCTCCCGAAATTAAAAAGATATATGCCGCTTTAGATTATAATCCTGAAGCTAAACCAGGTGAAGAATATGGTGATAATCCTAAACCAATTCGTTGGGTAAGAATTCACAACCTTCCTGACCATGCATATTTTAACCACTCCCAACATGTAAAAGTTGGTAAGTTGCAATGTCAGTCTTGTCACGGAGCTATCGAAAAAATGGAAGTTGTTCAACAACATAGTTCATTACAGATGGGTTGGTGTATCGATTGTCACCGCAGAGAAAGTGTAGACATTGAAAATAACAATTACTACAAAGCTTTGCACGAAAAAGTTAAGGCCGATAAATCTGGAAAGTATCTTACTGCTGATGGTAAAGTACGTGTAACTCCTGCGATGAACGGTGGTTTGGAATGTTCTAAGTGTCACTATTAAAATTGAGAAACAAACAAATGTCTAGCAATATAAAATATTGGAAAGGCGAGGAAGAGTTATCGAGAGATCCTAAATTCCTTGCAGCTCAAAAAAATGAGTTTCAGGAAAATCTTCCATTGGATGAAGTATTCAACGAAAATGGAGTTGAATTACAAGCCAATCGCCGCGACTTTTTAAAATACTTCGGCTTTAGTGTAACAGCAGTTGCTTTAGCAGCTTGTTACAAGACGCCTGTTCGTCACGCTGTTCCTTATTTAGTTAAGCCAGAAGATGTAACACCAGGAGTCGCAAACTATTATCGTTCAACCTGCGGTGGATGTTCTGCATCGTGCGGTGTAGAAGTGAAAGTTAGAGAAGGACGCCCGATTAAAATCGACGGAAATTCAGATTCGGTAATCTCAAGAGGGGGTACTTGTGCAGTTGGACAAGCCTCCATTTTGTCATTATACGATAACGAGAGATTAGCAAATCCATTGGTGAATGGTTCTGAAAATTCAGACTGGTCAGCTTTGGATGCTGAAATTTCATCGAAACTAAAATCGATATCTTCTTCCAATGGTAAGATTGTAATAGTTTCAAATTCTATTCACTCACCCTCAACATTGAAAGCTATAGATGCCTTCAAATCTGCGTATCCTACTACTGAACATGTAATGTATGATGCCGTTTCATATAGTGGAATGTTGGATGCAAACATGAGTGATTTTGGAAAACGCGTGTTACCAACCTACCGCTTTGATAAGGCGAAAGTAGTAGTGAGTTTCGCTGCAGATTTCTTAGGAACTTGGATATCACCGGTAGAATTTACCAAAGGCTATTCGATTCATAGAATTCCATCCGTAGAAGGTGGCATGTCTAAACATATTCAATTTGAGAGTAGTTTGAGTTTGACAGGTACCAATGCGGATTACAGATTCCCAATGCGTGCATCTCAAGAATTGTTGTATGTATCTTCCTTGTATAATGCCATTGCACAGTCTACTGGAGCTAAACAAATTCCAGTAGTTCAACAGGGAGAATTGGCCGGTAATGCGATTAAAAAATCTGCCGACGCTTTGTTAGCGGCTAAAGGCAATTCAATAGTAGTAAGCGGATCAAATGATACTAACGTACAAAAGATCGTAAATGCGATTAATGTGTTGTTAGGTAACTACGGTGCCACGTTAGACTTGACTAATTACAGTAAGCAATATCAAGGCAATGATACTGCCATGTCTTCTGTGTTAACAGGATTAAATGCAGGATCTATAAAAGCCGTAATTTTCTACAACGCAAACCCAGTTTATAACAACAATAAAGAATCCTGGACTGCTGCGATTAAAAAAGCAGAGGTTTCAATTTCTTTTGCATCTTCTAAAGATGAAACAGCTAGTGTTTGTCAGTATGTTTGTCCAGATTCTCATTATTTGGAAAGTTGGAACGATGCAGAACCACAGTCAGGAGTTTATCATTTAACTCAACCTACTATCGGTCATGTATTTAATACCCGTCAAGCGCAATGGTCTTTATTAGCATTTGCAGGTTCTGTGCCAGCTGTTGAAAAAGATCCTTTTGCTGCCAAAGGTATTTTCTCCCAGAAATTTAAAGCCTCTCCTTATTATTTATTTGTAAGAAATAATTGGTCGACTACTTTAACGAGCGATGAAGCCTTCAATGCAGCCCTTGAAAAAGGTATTGTTTCAACGACACCCGCTGCAAGTACCTCAGTAGCTTATGCTGGTGATGTTTCTGCATTGGCCGCTGCTGTTAGTGCAGTATCAAAGACAAACGGAATTGACTTGGTTCTATATCAAGCAACCGGCGTTCGTGATGGTCAGCATGGTAATAATCCTTGGTTGCATGAAATGCCAGATCCTGTAAGTAAAGTAACTTGGGATAACTATGTATCATTACCAAAATCACTTGCTCAAAAATTAGGTATAACGGAAGGTAATACTGTAAATGTAAAAGCCGGGGATGTTGTATTTAATAATGTACCTGCGTTAATTCAGCCTGGTCAAGCCAATAACACCATTGCATTAGCAGTAGGGTATGGTAGAACACATGCAGGTAAAGTAGGAGGTAGCATAGATAAAGGGTATGATACTATAGGTGTAAACGCTTACAACTTTGTTTCAAGTACCACAGGTAATAGAAGTTATGTTGTTAATGGTGTAAGTGTTGAAAAGGGTGACGAAGATTATCAATTAGCACAAACACAAACGCACCATTCTATTGAGGGTAGAGATATCGTAAGAGAATCTACTTTCGAAGCTTGGAAAAAGAATCCAAAAGCAGGTAACGATAAACCCAAGCCTCATATCTACACAATTTGGGAAAAAGCCGAATACAGAAAAGATGGCGCTCCAAATCATTTATGGGCAATGGCTATCGACTTAAATGCTTGTACTGGTTGTGGTACCTGTGTGGTTAGTTGTTCGATTGAGAATAACGTTCCAGTTGTAGGAAGAGATGAAATACGTTTACGTCGCGAAATGCATTGGATTCGTATCGATCGTTATTATTCTTTCAATACGAAGAATGAGGCGTTAACCCGTGAAAAAGAGATTGCCAAAGTAGACGGTTCTGATAACGGAGAGTATGCTCATTGGGAAAATGTAGAGGTTATCCATCAACCAATGATGTGTCAGCATTGTGCTGCAGCTCCTTGTGAAACTGTTTGTCCGGTATTAGCTACAACTCACAGTTCTGAAGGATTAAACCAAATGACTTATAACCGTTGTATCGGTACTAAATATTGCGGTAACAACTGTCCATATAAAGTAAGAAGATTCAACTGGTTCCGTTACAACGATAACGATAACTTTGATTTCCATTTCAATAATCCATTGGGTAAAATGGTTATCAATCCTGATGTTACTGTTAGAACACGTGGTGTAATGGAAAAATGCTCTTTCTGTGTTCAACGAATTCAGGAAGGTAAGTTGAAAGCAAAGCGCGAAGGAAAATCTCCAAACGAAGTAGAAGTAAAAACTGCTTGTATGAAGGCTTGTCCATCTAATGCAATCGTATTCGGTGATTTACATAATCCGAATAGCGAGGTAAGTAAGTTGTACAAAAACGAAAGAGGATTCACAGTTCTTGATGAATTAAACGTTCAATCTTCTGTTATGTACATGACCAAGATTCGTAATAATGATAATGTCTAACCTCAAGCAATCTACATCCGAATGATACACGATTCAATAATTAGGGACAGATTGGTTACAGGCGATAAAACCGCCGCTGATGTAACCCGCGATATTGCGCGCCCTATTTTAAACAAACCATCTACCTCTTGGAAAATTGGATTTTCATTATCCATCGTTTTCTTAGGGATTTTTGTAGCCAGTTTATTTTACACGTTGTGGACTGGTATTGGTGTTTGGAACATCAATAAATCTGTAATGTGGGGTTGGGATATTACTAACTTTGTATTCTGGGTTGGTATTGGTCACGCAGGTACACTAATTTCAGCAGTTTTGTTGTTGTTTAGACAAAAATGGCGGATGAGTATAAACCGTTCAGCGGAAGCAATGACCATTTTTGCCGTTGTTTGTGCGGCTATGTTCCCAGTATTCCACATGGGTCGAGTTTGGGTTGGTTATTGGGCTTTGCCTTTACCAAACGCATTTGGTTCCTTATGGGTGAATTTTAACTCTCCGTTGTTGTGGGACGTATTTGCGATTTCAACCTATTTCTCGGTGTCATTATTGTTCTGGTATATTGGTTTAATTCCTGATATTGCTACAATCCGAGATAAGGTTAAAGGAAAGACCGAAAAAGCGATTTATGGGTTTTTCTCCATGGGTTGGACTGGAAGTACAAGAACTTGGGCTCGTTATGAATTAGTATCTTTAATTTTGGCGGGTTTAAGTACACCGTTAGTATTGTCAGTACACACCATTGTATCAACTGACTTTGCTACATCGGTAATTCCAGGATGGCATACTACAATTTTCCCTCCGTATTTCGTTGCGGGTGCTATTTTCTCTGGTTTTGGTATGGTTGCTACCTTGTTGGTAGTTGCTAGAAAAGTAATGAATTATGAGAACTACATCACAATTGGACACTTGGACGCTATGACTAAGATTATCATGGTAACGGGTTCTATTGTGGGTATTGCGTATTTAACGGAGTTCTTCATCGCTTGGTATTCTGGAGTAGAGTACGAGCAATATGCATTTATTAACCGTGCTTTTGGTCCTTATTGGTGGGCATATTGGAGTATGATGAGTTGTAACTTGATTGCTCCTCAGGTATTTTGGTTCCGTTGGGCAAGAACTACACCTTGGTTTATATTCATTATGAGTATTGTGGTAAATGTGGGTATGTGGTTTGAGCGTTTCGTAATCATTGTTACCTCTTTGCACAGAGATTATTTGCCTTCAAGTTGGGTAATGTATGCAGGTTCATTAACAGAGATTGGCTTGTTCTTAGGTACGTTTGGTATCTTCTTTACTTGCTTCTTCTTGTTTGCTAAATATTTGCCAGTGATAAACATGGCTGAAGTTAAATCAATTCTTCGCAATCGCGAATAATATATAAGGAATCACCATAATGGGAATTTTGGATAAAAATTTAAGCCTACGCAATCGCAATAAAATGCTGATTGGTGTTTGGGAAGACGAAGACAGTTTAGTAGCTGCTACCTCGGAATTGGTGCACAACGGTGTTAAGATTCATGATGTATATACTCCTTACCCGGTTCACGGTTTGGATAGAGTTATCGGTGTTAGAAGAAGTAAATTAGCAAGAATTGCGTTTTTTTGCGCAATTACTGGTCTTACTTTGGTAACTACCATGATTTGGTATATGTATGTGCACGATTGGCCCATGAACATCGGTAACAAACCGGTAAGATTTACACCTAGTTGGGCTCCTATAATGTTTGAAGGTACCGTACTATGCACAGCCTTTGGTATGGCTTTCTTCTTTTTCTGGCGTAACAGATTAGTTCACGGCATCAAGAATGAATTATTGGATGATCGTCAAACCGATGATCGCTGCATCGTTGCCGTAGAATTAATGGCGAATTCAGATCAAAATTCAATTTTAGAGACTATGAAAAAGCATAATCCCGTAGAATTGAGAGAGTTTCACAACGGTATTCAAACCACCATTTAAATGTAATCTACCAATGAACAAAAAATATTCATTCGTTATTGGTGCCATAACAGCTGCTACTTTAATTAGTAGTTGTGTAAGTCGTGGCAACAATCCTGGTTGGGAATATGCCCCAGACATGTATTATTCCAAAGGCTATGAGGCTTACAATCAAGGCGACTCAAATGTTATTAATCCTTACGGAATGAACATGAGAGAGCCCGTTGCAGGTACAGTAGCTTACGGTAAATTAGATTACAAATATCCATTCGAAAATAATGGTGAAGGATATGAAAAAGCTGGTGAGTTATTGAAAATGCCTGAAGGTGTTACCCTAGAAGATGGTCGTGCTGCTTACATGTATGGAATCTATTGTTCTCCATGTCATGGAGCAAATGGTAACAATGATGGTCCCGTATTTAAGCGTGTGGCTACATTGAAGCCTGCTTGGAAAGGTTACGGAGATGCTGCTATCATGAATTTAGCTGAGGGTAAAATCTATCATACACTAACGTACGGAAAAAACAACATGGGTAGCCATGCATCTGTTTTAACCCCAGCTGATCGTTGGAAACTTGTTAAATATGTAAAATTCTTGGGATCTCAAAATGGTGCAGTTGCTTCCGTTGCTCAAGATTCAACTTCAACTACTAAATAATTGAACTAATCATGGGACACGGACATCATATTGAAATCAAACAAGAACAATATACATTTTCTCCTAAAACAAAACGATTTACGATCATCTTGATGGTATTAGGTCTTGTTTTGGCAGGAATTGGAATTGCCAATTTGAACAACGATTCACACACTACTTCTTCTGAACATAAAACAGAAACAACCGCTACTGCACATGATTCCCATTCTACAGGTCATGATGAACCTGCAGCAGCCGGACACGATGATCACGCCGAGCATGGTAATGTACCTAATGAGCAATTTGGTCCTCGCGCTGAATATCATAGCTTAAACAAACCTGCAACTACTCGTATTTTTGCTAATCTTTTAGTAGCTGGATATTTCTTTTTAATGATATCCCTTGCTGCGTTATTCTGGTATGCAATTCAATATGTAGCTAATGCGGGTTGGAGTGCTGCTATTAAGCGTGTTCCAGAAGCTGTTATGACATTCATTCCTGTGCCGCTTATTGTAATCTTGGTTGTATTGTTTTTAGATAAAAATAACATTTATCACTGGGCACATTACGAACATTTACACTTAAAGCCAGAGGATGCCGGATTTGATAAAATTCTAGATGGTAAGTCAGGATTTTTAAATTCTACCATGCTATTTGCTTTCCCTGCAATATTGGTAACCATTTGGTATTTATTAAGTAGAAAACTCCGTTCATTGTCTATTCAGGAAGATTCTGCTGCAAAAGGCGATGTGTCGTTTTTTAAAAGAAGTATTCGATTTAGCGCAACTTTCGCTGTAATTTTCGGTTTTACAATATCTATTATCGTTTGGTTACTAGTAATGAGTGTTGATTCACACTGGTATTCTACGATTTTCGGGATTTATAACTTTATAACCCATTGGGTATCTGCCATTACAATTATGGCCATTATCATATTGTATTTGAAGAAAGAAGGATATCTTGGAATTGTAAATGCTGAGCACATGCACGATTTAGGTAAATTTATGTTTGCATTTACAGTATTCTGGGCCTATATCTGGTTGTCACAGTATCTGTTAATTTGGTATGCACAAATTCCTGAGGAAATGTATTATTACCAAATTCGTTGGGAAGAATATCATAATAACTTTATCATAAACTTTGCATTGTGTTTTGTAGTACCTTTCTTAGGATTATTAATGCGTAGTGCTAAGAGAAATCCAGTTGTCATGACAGTGATAGGTTCTATTTTAGTACTTGGTCATTATCACGATGTATGGTTTATGGTATTCCCCGGAGTGTTTGGACCAGGAATGCAAATCGGTTTCTTAGAGATTGGTACATTCTTATTCTTCTTAGGTCTTTTCTTATTCTGGGTATTCACCGCATTAACGAAACGTGGACTGATTGCAGTTAACCATCCTTATTTGGAGGAGTCTGTTTACCACGATACCGGTGTATAATAGTCATTAAAAAATAATTTTAAAAAAGGCCGTCAAACTTGACGGCCTTTTTTTGTACCATATTTTATTGGAGAAAACAACTGTAATATCTATAATATCAGCTACAACTTAATTCTGCTGTAATGACATTATACTTAATGCAATGATGTCCATTTCTAAGTTTTCTTAATAATTAGCGAGTAAAAATTGAATTAAACATTAGTCATTGAATTAAATTTGCAACAATGGAACTTTCCACAAAATATTCCCCCCAAGAAATCGAAGATAAATGGTATAAATACTGGTTGGAGAAAGATTATTTTTCTTCCAAACCTAATCAAAAAACACCATACACCATCGTTATTCCTCCTCCCAATGTAACGGGCGTTTTACATATGGGCCACATGCTTAATAATACCATTCAAGATGTACTTATAAGAAAAGCTAGAATGAGTGGTTTTAACGCTTGTTGGGTTCCAGGAACAGACCATGCTAGTATCGCAACAGAAGCTAAAGTAGTAAAATTATTAGAATCCCAAGGTATCAAGAAATCTGATATTAGTAGAGATGAGTTTCTGACACACGCATGGGCTTGGAAAGATAAATACGGTGGAATTATCCTAGAGCAATTAAAGAAACTTGGCGCTAGTTGCGATTGGAATAGAACCCGATTTACCATGGAAGATTCACTGTATAATGCAGTGGTGGATGTATTTGTAGATCTCTACGAAAAAGGATTAATTTACCGAGGAACTCGCATGGTTAATTGGGATCCTACGGGTCAAACAACCTTGAGCGATGAAGAAGTAATATTCAAAGAAGTAAACGATCAGTTACATTACGTTATTTATAAAGGAGCCGATTTTACGGGAGAACTATTAGTCGCTACTGCTAGACCTGAAACCATTGCGGGCGACGTCGCTGTATGCGTAAATCCCAATGATGATCGATACAAACATCTAATCGGCAAAAAAGTAATTGTTCCATTAATCAATCGTGAAGTAACGATTATATCCGATGAATATATCGATATTGAGTTTGGTACTGGTGTATTAAAAGTAACGCCAGCCCATGATATTAATGATTATAACATTGGGTTGAAATTTAATTTACCTGTAATTGATACTTTAAATGCCGATGGAACTATATCCGAAGCCGGAGAGTTATTTGTTGGAAAGGATAGGGCCGCAGCTCGAAAATTATGGGTAAAAGCATTAGGTGAAGCAGGTTTATTATCTAAATCCGAACCCTATATTCATAATGTAGGACACAGTGAACGTACCGATGCTGTGGTAGAGCCTCGAATTAGTACCCAATGGTTTATGGATATGAAAAAATTCATGGACAAAAATCCTGAAGTTTTATCATCTGTTTTATCCGATGAAATAAAATTTCATCCAGCTAAATTGAAAAATACTTATCGACACTGGTTAGAAAATATTAAAGATTGGAATATTTCTCGACAGTTATGGTGGGGACATAGAATTCCTGCCTGGTACATAGCATCCGGTGAATTTGTTGTTGCTCCCAATAAAGAATTAGCCATTACTAAGTTTAAGGAAAAAGGAATTGAAATAACGGCAAATGAAATTAACCAAGATCCTGATGTATTAGATACTTGGTTTAGCTCATGGCTTTGGCCAATTTCTGTATTTGATGGGATAGGACCCAATGCGAACAAAGAGGAATTGAATTATTATTATCCTACCAATGATTTAGTTACAGGTCCTGATATTTTGTTCTTCTGGGTTGCAAGAATGATTATGGCAGGGTATGAATTCGAAGGTAAGTTGCCATTCAAAAATGTATATTTCACCGGACTTATTAGGGATAAGCAACGTCGTAAAATGAGCAAAAGCTTGGGGAATAGCCCGGACCCCTTGGATTTAATTGAAAAATATGGTGCTGATTCCGTTCGATTAGGTTTATTGCTGTGTGCACCTGCAGGAAATGATATTTTATTCGACGAGTCTCAAATCGAACAAGGGAGAAATTTCTGTAATAAAATCTGGAATGCATATCGCTTAACCACCACATGGGATCTTGTAGAAATCCAGCCATCTTTGGCTCAAATCCAAGCAAATAATTGGTTTGAAAAGAGATTTGATGAAGTATTACAAGAGAATCATAATCAATTTGAAGAATTCCGATTAAGTGATGCTTTAATGAATATTTATAAATTGGTTTGGGATGATTTCTGTTCAGTTTATTTAGAAGCTGTTAAGCCTGTATATGGTCAGCCCATGAGTAAATCAGCAGCAGAACAAGTTAAATTGCATTTCTCCGATTTAATGAAATTACTGCATCCGTTCATGCCATTTATTACCGAAGAATTATACCATGCAATGAATGGGGGGGATGTAATTATCGCCGATTATCCAAGTCTAAGCATTAATGATTCTAAGAATAAGGATTATCATGAAGAGCCACTATTGCTTGTGTCAGAAATAAGAAATCTCAGAAATTCGAAAGGTTTATCACCGAAAGAAACATTGGAAGTTTGGGTTGAAAAGATAGAATTGTTTATTGAATTTAAAGAGATGGCAGAGAAATTATCGAATGTTGTATTCATAAATAATAATGACTTTGAAGGTTTGGGAATCCTCGTTGGTAAATCAGCAATTAAAGTAAAATTAAACGTTGAAATTGATGTTGAATCGGAAATTAAAGAGATTAAAGATGAAATTAGCTATTTAGAAGGATTTCTTAAATCTGTTGAGGCAAAATTGTCCAATGAGAGATTTGTTTCAAATGCAAAACCGGATATAGTTGAAAAGGAAAAACAGAAACAACAAGATGCGTTGGTTAAGATTGATTCTTTAAAATCGAGATTGAGTCAATTGAGTTAGTGAATTTTAAATCAAATCCAGTGTTATTTAAATCAATTACCTTTTTATGAAATATTAATAAGGGTAAATTTGATACTGATTGTAATATTTACACTTAGATTTAATTATTAATAGAAATAAAAAAAGGCCTGTAACAAAACGTTAAAGGCCTTTTTATTGGATTCCATGATTTGTTAATTTTTCTTCGTCTTAATATGGTCTATATGGTATTGACCCACTGCATTGCCAATAGGTTTGCCATTTTCGATCGCATCAATAAAGTGAATACCTCCATAGAGTCGAGATATACATGCTTGATTCGCCGCCTCTCTAAAGTTCTTAAACGATCGTTTACCTAATCCAAAGGGTTCTTCTGAATCATCCATAAAGGACACCTCGCCAAATAAATGAGTAAGGATAGTGGCCGCGGAACTTGAAACAACAGTATGCCCCGATGGGTATTCTGGGAAAGCTGGCGTTTGTATGGGAGATTCCCAAGTGGAATCAATTAACTGACGAACTGCATCAATTGGTCTTATGTATTCGGTTTCGTATTTAATATGCCAGCAAGTAATAAAGGCATCAAACACAGTGCCTGCAACTCTAACCATCCCTTCTGCAGATTGAATTAAATTGTATTTCTTCTGTTTTGCAACGGTTGAAAACAAGGCCAACCAATGCCCTGCGGGTGATATTTTCAATACATTTACTGTAGCATGACCATAATGGAACGATGCATTTGGATTATCGTCCCAATACCATGCAGTTGCAAGATTTTGGCTATCTTTCTTATTAACCTCATCATACACTTGCTTGGTTATTTTATAAAAACGTGAATCCTTTTTCTTGCTGTACGGCTCTGGCTGTTGATAATTGAAGTCTTTTACGTTTTTAATGCCTGCTGGTCTTATTCTACCCCAAAAAGGCTCAATTGCATCAGTGAAATCAGGAGGAGTTGGCTGCCATTTTGTGGATGTATTTTTTGAAAGATAGAATTTCCCTCGAAATTGGGCGAACGAATCGGATTTCGACCATTTTACAATATGGGATCCAACACTGTCACCATAAGCTACTGATCGGTTAAACATATCTTTCGATAGTGATTTTTCATATTCTGCCAACTGATGTCTTCTAAAAACGCGTATAGTATCGGCATTATAAACCAATCGCTCGGCAACGAACGTATGCGCTGATAATGCCACTAAATCTAAGCAATAAAATTTAGTAGTGTCAGGTTGAGGCGACGAGGTTAAGCCATTGTATTGTCCAGCTAAAGCAATCTGACTATCTGCATAAAATGGTTGAAGTGCTTCGTAGGCCGCTACAGTAGCATAAAAATACCTACGCGATCCTACGGGCGCAGGGACCATGTCCTGAACGATGGATGTTTGAATGGCTAAATTGCATTCGCTTAATATATTTTCGTTCAACAAGCTATTCTTTGTTTCCTTTTTGGAATTACACGCTTGGATAATGGTTGTACCGATAATTATCAGTAACCATAGGGGATTTAAGTAGAGTTTTCTCATGGGTATAGCAAAAATAAAAAAAGCGCACCGTGAAAACGATGCGCTTTATCATATAATAATGAAATATTATTTATTTTCTTGATCTTCCAAAATTATACCAGACTCACCTTTGTGTGGTGAAGGAATGGTAGGGACAAAACGCAAACGCTTAATATCATCAACACGCTTGGTTGAACGAGCTCTGTTTTTGGCTTCTTTTCTTTTTAATCTGGTAACACCCATGGTTCAAAAAATTAGGCTGCAAAGATAAGGATTGTTTTGTTTAATTGCAACATATAGTGAGTTTTTAAAGTTTTTGCCCCTTTGAATTATAAAACTCCACCTTGGCGGTTGAATTATTTGTCCATACACCCGGTGCGTCGGATGATAAATAACCTTTTCCTGGATTCAAATTTACAATTTTGGTTTGTCCATTTTTTAATTTTACCATGGCATAACTGCTGAATCTAGGTGCAGGTATAAAATCTGTTGTTTGCATTAAATTAAAACTCTTTGTCGCACCATTACAATTAGAAACAATTACAGATGCTTTGGAACCGGATGATTTATTATTTCCAGTTGGAATCGTTATCACTGATTTTGCATCCAACTGATTATAGAGATTAATTTTACTTCCTGCAGTGAATTCTAGATTTCCATTTTTATTTGTTAATACAAAGCCAGATAATGCATCATCACGGCCGTGTGGAACGCGTGTGTTGTAATTATTGCCAAATCCTAAAATATCATCGTAACCATCCGAATTCACATCCAAGAAAGCGGTTCCGTACAAAGGGCCAGCTTGTGCGTAAAATGGGAGAGGGTTAAACTGGAATTTGCCCCCATTATTGATTGCAATTACACTTGAAAAAGATGTTGCAATCAGGCTATTTTGTTGCAACGTTTCCTGCCCAAATATTTCAGAAATACTTTTTCCAGCTATGTCTTTGTAACGTGTGAATTTCTTACGTATAAAAACAGGATAAGCACGACCCATTTCATCCATGGTAAACAAAGGATATTCAATCCCGCTATAGGTATAACTCATCGCAATATCTGTTCTACCATTGCCGTCGAAATCGGCCCAATAAACCTTTAATGGATTACTGGTTCTAGCTTGTATAAAACTATTATTCCCTTTATTTCCCACAACGAAATCTAAATCTCCATCATTATCAATATCTACAGGTAAAATGCTATTCATCCAACCACTCATTGAAACATCACCGTATTCTGCAGTTTTATTAATCAATTTTCCATTCTGATTTTCCATGAAAATAATGGGCATCCATTCTCCACATAAAACCAAATCGGGTAAATGATCTCCAGAAAAATCAGCAAATACTGCTGAAGTTATCATCCCTGCATTTACTAAATCAGGGGCTAAAGCTTCGGTAACATCTCTAAACTTCCCACCGTTGTTTTGCAACAAGTACGACCTAATGCCTAATTTGGGGTAATTCCCAGGTAAAATTCTTCCGCCAACAAATAAATCCATATCGCCATCGGCATCATAGTCAGCGGCGCAAACAGTTCCCCCACTTGTATTTACATTGGGTAATAGTCCGGACCCGCGTTTAAAATTACCTTTACCATCATTAATGAAAATCTCGTGATTGTATTTGTCCGAAGGCCAATCATATTCTGAACCACCAGCGGCCAAATATAAATCCTGATCACCGTCATTATCCGTATCCACAAACAAACAGCCCACAACATCTACATAACTCATTACCTTCCATGGCTGAGAATTAGATGAAGAAAATTTCCCATTAGAATTTTGTAGATACAATTTACATCCATTACTTTCTCGAGCGTTAGTAATAAACAGGTCCATTAAGCCATCGCCATTTACATCGGCAGAAGCGGTCCCAGGTCCAAGGGTGGTGTAACGGTGAGGTAATAATGGCTCTCGCTTAAAGTCAGGATTCTCTTGTTCAACATGCAGGAAATCCAATCCTATTTCTTGCGAATTTTCAACAAATAGATTTTCAGTAGATAATTCAAACTTAAAGTTCCCTGATGCATCACTTTCTTTAACTACCAAAGTTTTATTTAATTCTACATTTTCTAATCGTTGAAATTTTCCACCAGGCCATACAACAACCAAAGAACTCGCTTTCTCTTTCTCGCCAAAACCAATATGCACCAATGGTTGTGAGCTACTTTGATAACCGCGAGACGGTTGCAGAACAAATTTTCGATACGATGGCTTCCCATCTACACCCAAAGAATCCTCAACAAAAACTTTACAGCCTACGCCAAATTTGTTTGTAATTCCTTCGGCCTTAATATTTAAATAATTGCCTGAATTCCCCGTGTTCTTATAAAGAAAAGGCTCTTCCCCTTGATTACATACAATTAAATCGATTCTCCCGTCATTGTTGAAATCAGCTAATCCTCCACCTGTACTGTGGGATAAATCTTCTAATCCCAATTCCGCCGCTTTGTTAACAAATCCCGTTCCACCCTCATTCATGAATAAAAAGTTCTGTAATTTTTCGGAAGGTATATTCTTTAGTAGTTCTTCATGAGTGAATTGAGTCTGTTTGCTTTGCTCTTTGTTTAGTTGATATAGCATGAAATCTAAATCCGTAACCTCCCTGTAATAACCATTGGACACAAACAAATCTAGGAATCCATCATCGTTAAAGTCATTCAGCAAAGGACACCAGCTCCAATCACTCTTCGCTACACCATACAAATAGGACATGTCAGAAAAATGACCATTACCTAAATTGATTTGCAATGCATTTTTCATGTACTGATGTTTAAATCCATTTTTAATTCCCATGACCGTGTAATCATAGTCTTTGGGCCCCATTAATTGCATGTATCTACGTGGACTTTCAGCCAACATATCCAATGTGATTAGATCCGAGTAACCATCATTGTTGATGTCGCCTTGATCTGCCCCCATACTATTGGTGCTGCTATGTTTGAAATACTCGTTGAATTTATCTTCAAATTTGCCGTTTCCTTGATTTATTAGGTAAAAATCTGGAACATGGTAGTCATTGCAAATGTATAAGTCAGTTAAACCGTCTTCATTGAAATCTCCAGCTGTAGCACTTAAACAATATCCCATTGCCTTAATTCCCGCAGATTCAGAAATGTCAGTGAACCGATTTCCATCATTTCGATATAAATGTTGTTGATTGTTATCGTTTAAGGTCAATTCTTTCGAATATTTAGTACTGATATTATTGAAAAATTTCTCGGAATGATTACCCAAGTACATGTCCAAGTCGCCGTCGTTGTCCATGTCAAAGAAAGTAGCACAAGTAGCATTGCCTTGATCAGCAACGCCCCATTGATTCGCCAGTTCCTTAAACGTATTGTTCTTTTGATTGATAAATAAAAGATTCCCCATTTGAGCCGATGATTTCCTTGGGCCTGAAACACAGGCATAGATGTCGAGAAATCCATCATTATTAACATCCACCATCGTAACACCACTAACCCAACGATCGGTGGAGGTACCTGACGATTTGGTGATATCTTCAAATTTGAAGTCGCCTTTATTTAGATATAAGCAAGAAGACTTTTCATTTCCAGAAAAGTACATATCGGGTAACCCATCGTTGTTTATATCTCCAACAGCAACTCCAGTTCCGTTATACAGATAGTGATAGGTGAATTGATTTAATGTATCGTTCTCGGGAACTGTGTTGATAAACGTTATACCAGACTGCTCTTTATCGATTTTTTCAAATAAAACACCGTTTTCATTAGTTTTATCGCCACAAGAAGATAATAAAAATAATGCAAATGCATAACCCAAAAATTTAATTTGTGGTCCGTTTTTCATAACTGATTTCTTTATACAATAATAATGGATGTATCGTTATTTTCTTACTTGATCAACTCGTAAAAAAATGAATAAAAACAATGAGAATGCCCACAAAGAACTACCTCCATAAGAAATATAGGGTAGAGGTATACCAATAACGGGCATTAACCCCACAGTCATTCCAATATTTATGGTAAAATGAAAGAATAATACACAAACTAAACTGTAGCCCAAAACCCTACCAAATGTTGTTGTTTGTCGTTCAGCTAATGTTGCAAGTCTTAACAAAAAGCCAATGTAAATTATAAAAAACAAGGTAGTGCCAAGAAATCCCCATTCCTCAGCAATAGTATCGAAAATAAAATCGGTATGTTGCTCAGGTACAAATCCCATCTTCGTTTGGGTTCCCTTCATAAAACCTCGCCCCCATAATTTACCTGCCCCAATAGCTATTTTCGATTGTTTAACGTGAAAATCTATTCCTTGAGCATCTTCTTTCAACCCTAAAACTGATTCGATTCTGCTTTTCTGATGTCGTTGCAAAATGGTATGATACGCAGATCCTACTACGGTATAAAAGGTAGCAGAAGCCACAGCAACCGTGATTATCAATGGAATAACGGCTTTATTTTTTCTAAAAAACAATATTAATAAGCTTGCTAATCCAAATAAAAAACCATACCCATAGTAGACAGATACACCTTGAAAATCACCAATAATTCTAAATCCAGACAACAAACCTAACCATACAGCACTTAACAACACCCATCCAGGTAAGCCTTCTCTAAACAATACTAAGAAAAATGATAAAAATACAAGCGCACTACCGGTATCATCTTGTAATAGAATGACAACCATGGGTATTAGAAAAATGGCCAAAGAAATACTAATATTTTTCCATCCTTTAAATCGAATACCGTAGGTTCCAAGAAATTTGGCAAGAGCAAGAGCTGTAGCCACTTTTGCAAATTCTGACGGTTGTAATCCAAATCCTCCAATTCCAAACCAAGATTTAGCCCCTTTCACTTCATGTCCAATTAAAACCACCAGTATGTTTAATATTAACGCTATACCATAAAAACCGTAAGCAAAGTAATCGATTACGGCTACGTTTGAAAACAAAATGGTGAGGATAATTACAAAAGCACCGGCTAAAAAGAAAATTTGTTTTGTAGCTAAACCACTTAATTTAAAGTGATCCCAATTGATATCGCTAGTAGACGATGAAATTGAGATAAATCCAATAACAATTAAAACAATAAACAGAAAAACAGTAAGAAAATCTACGGAATCCTGACGTTGATTGTTATAGGTGCTCATCATTATTGGATTTTACTTTCTAACATCCGCTTTTCCATGTCGGGTTTTTGTGATTCCTTACCAGGATTGAGGTACTTTTCAATGATTAAATTGGCAATGGGAGCAGCATACGTTGCACCATATCCGCCATTTTCAACAATTACCGCAATAGCAATTTTAGGATTATCTTTAGGTGCAAAGGCCATGTAAACACTGTGGTCTTTTCCATGTGGATTTTGGGCTGTACCAGTTTTTGCGCAAATTTCAATATTAGGTATACCAGTTCCGTTGGCAGTACCTCCCGGAATCGTAACTCCTGCCATGCCTTCAATAACCGTTTCGAAATGCATGGGGTTTACAGTGGTATAATTTTTTAGCGTAAATTTTCTTCGCCAAGCTGTATCACTAAAACCATCAATTTTCCTAATTAGATGCGGAGTAATATACCAACCTCTATTGGCCATGATCGCCGCTAAATTGGCAATTTGTAATGGTGTTAATAAAATCTCACCTTGTCCAATGCTCAAAGAAATAACCGTACTGCTTTTCCAACTTTTACCATGTCGTTTATTTAGCTGATTAACACTGGGAATATTGCCTCTACTTTCGCCCATTAAATCAATTCCCAGAGGACTGCCTAATCCAAAAGAACGTAAATGCTTTTCTAATACAGCATAGCCTTCTTTGACGTTGTTGTATTTTGGATTGTCAATAACATCTCTAAATACCTGACAGTAATAACTATTACAACTTATCTGTAAAGAACCCCGAACATCTAAGGGTCCACCATGGGGATGGCAACCTACACGTATATTCCCTAATCTATATCCACCGCCACAACCGTGTGTTGTATTGGGTTCCAGCACTCCTTCTTGAAGAGCAATAGCCGCCATTACCGTTTTGAAAGTACTACCAGGTGGGTAAACTCCCTTTACTGCTCGATTATATAGTGGCTTTACAGGATCCGTTAATAAGTATTTAAACGTATTTGCCCGCGATCTACCTACCAAAGTATTTGGGTCATAATCTGGGAAGTTGACAAATGCAATAACTTCTCCAGTTTGAGGTTCTATGGCAACTATCGAACCCTTCTTACCCTCCAGTAATAATCGAGCATAATTCTGCACATCGATGTCCAAGGTAGAAGTTGCATCTGGGCCCGCAATACTTGGATAGTTAAATTGGGAATCCTTAACTTCACCTTTTTGCTCGTATTTTCGGTTTTGCCAAACTGTTTTAATTCCCTTTATTCCCCTAAACTCTTTCTCGTAAAATCGTTCAAGTCCAGTTATCCCTACTAAATCTCCTGGCTGATAGTATTCATCACTTGCTAAAAGAGATTCATTGGCCTCTCCCAAATAACCTAATGCATGAGGTGCCGATTTACTGGCAAATTGTCTATCGGTTCTTGATTCAATAAAAAATCCTTTCAACCGAAACATATTTTCTCGTAAAAATGCAAATTGTCTTGGTGAAAGATTGCTGTAAAATGTAGTTGATTTATTGTTGGCGTTGTTCTTTTGTCGCTTCAATGCTTTAACCTTGGCATCAGCAAATAAATTGAGTAAGTCTTTACCAGGTAATTCCAATATCTTGCTCAGCAATGAAGTATCAAGCTCTTTGATTTCAAAGGGAAAAACCGATAAATCATAGATGTGGGTATTGTAAACGATTAGTTTTCCATGTCTATCAAATAGATTGCTTCTTGAAGGGTATAATGTAATCTTGTTTAATGCATTATTAATCGCTACGCTTTCATAATCTTTTTCACCTAATTGGAGATTTATCAATCGTATCCAGTAAACCAATGCAATCAGCAGAATCAATGAAATAAATACAATTCGCTTGCCGCTGTGTTCCATATTAATGCCTCGGAATCAATTTGGTTGTTAAAAAGACAATGAACAAGGTTACCAATGAAGATGTAGCGGATAATAAAAGCACCAATGGTAGTTGAGTTACATCAAAATAATCCAGAGCAAAAAACAAAAAATGGTGAATGAATATAATACTCAGGGCATAGCCAATGAACGACATTCTCCCAATTGCATATTCATTTATCGTATAATGACCTTGAAGCTGAATAGAATCCAAATTAAAAAATCTGCGATCAATAAAATACTTAATAAATACAGTGGTTAGGGTGGAAGCGGTATGAATTCCGATGGAGCCGGATAAAATATCGATTGTTAGCCCGAAAAAATAAGCTATAACAAGGCCACCAAATTTATTTAAGTCAAAGGGTAAAATGAAAATAAAATACAAGTAGGGCAATGGCTTTATCCACCAAGCAATATTTAGTTGATCCACTAGATACACTTGGATAAGGGCCCAGATAAGAGCCGTAAAAAACCATTTCAACCAACTATTCATCTTCTTCGTTTTGCTGAATTGTCTGTTGAATTTCTGTTAGTTCCGATTGCTCTTTTAGTTTGATTACCGTAACTAAATTTAACCTTGTGAAATCAGTACTCAACTGAACTTTAATTTCATGAAAATTTGATGTTAATGATGTTTTTACGTCACTGATTGTTCCTATAGGTATACCAGCGGGGAATATTAAAGAATAATTACTTGTATATAATTTCATTCCCTTTTTCACTTTCTCAAATCGATTAACTTCTTGAAGATCAATAAATCTTGGATTATTGCCATCCCAATTAATTACACCTTGATTTAAAGTAATTTCCCTTACATATGGAGTTAATTCAAATTTAGAATTCAATACAGATAGCACCAAGGAATAATTGTCTTTAGATTCAAATACTATTCCTACAATCCCATTTGGACCAATAACGGCCATGTTCTTTCCAATACCATGTTTCTTTCCTTTATCTATGATCAGGAAGTTATTTCTTCGATTGGTGGAATTCTTAATTACTTGGGCCGAAATTTGTTCAAATCGAATAAGAGTTTTCGTATTGGTATCGGTATACTGGGTATCACTAAAGATACCTGAAGATTGCAAATTCCATGATAACTGACTTCTTAACAACTGATTTTCAATTAACAAGGCTTCATTATGTTGCTTTAAATCAAAATATGCAGTAATGTCCGATTTCTCCTTGTCGATTTTCCTGTAAAATCCCAATGTTTGATTGAAAAATACTGAACGCTGATATAAGTTGTACTGAACAATTTGCAATAAGGCACTGAACAGTATAACCACGAACAGCAGGGGATAAGCCCTATTCCGTATCCAACGGAATATTACAATCATGAGAAGAGAATTAAGCTGTCATTAAGAATTTGAATCGACCAATGTTTTTCAAAGCTGTTCCTGTCCCACGAACAACAGCTCGAAGTGGATCTTCAGCGATATTTACACGCAATTTTGTCTTTAAAGATATTCTTTTATCTAACCCTCTTAATAATGCGCCACCACCTGTTAGCCAAATACCATTGGTTAAAATATCTGCACTTAATTCTGGTGGTGACTGTTCCAAAGCCTTTAAAATTGCTTCTTCAACTTTCATGATACTCTTATCCAAAGCACGCGCAATTTCACTGTAACTAACCATTATCTGCTTAGGTATTCCTGTCATTAAGTCTCTACCATAAACAGCATAATCTTCTGGCGGAGAATCTAATTCTTGCAATGCACTTCCAATATGGATTTTGATTTTTTCGGCAGTTCGTTCCCCAATAAGCAAGTTATGTTCTCTGCGCATGTATTCCAAAATATCCATGTTGAATTCATCTCCAGCAACACGAATACTTTCGTCACAAACAATTCCACCTAGTGCAATAATTGCAATTTCCGTTGTACCACCACCAATATCTACTACCATGTTCCCTTGGGGCTGAGTAACATCAATACCTATACCAACCGCAGCAGCCATTGGCTCATGAATTAAATAAACTTCCTTCGCACCACTGCGTTCCGCACTATCCTTTACAGCTCTTTTTTCCACTTCAGTAATACCTGAAGGAATACAAATTACCATTTTTAACTGAGGGGGTGCAATCCAACGATTTTGATGATTTAGCATTTTAATCATGCCACGAATCATATGTTCAGCAGCTTGGAAATCGGCAATAACGCCATCCTTTAATGGACGAATACAACGGATGCCTTCATTTTCCTTACCAAACATTTGCATGGCATCTTTTCCAACCGCAATAACATTGCCTGTTTGTCGCTCAATGGCAATGATACTTGGCTCATCCACAACAACTTTGTCCTTGAATATAATTAGTGTATTCGCTGTACCTAAGTCGATGGCAAGCTCTTGGGTAAGAAAACTGAAAAGTCCCATTAGTAATGATGTGTTGTTGCAAAATTAATTATAACATCCGTTTTTCAAGCAATTAATATTAAAAATCCCAATGTAAACCGATTAAATGTTGGGGTTTTTGTGATTTTTTATCCATCCAAGGTACAGAGAATTCATATTTTAATGGAAATCCCATGATATATGTACGAACACCGAAACCCAAACTGAAAATCCAGGGATTGTGTATAGAGGTGTACCAAAGTTGATAATTACTTGTTCTTATCTGTTTCGTGTGATAAGGATTGGACAGCGAATTTGGATTTTTGTCTACAAATGCCATTCCTGCATCCCCAAATAGGTATGAGGTTAGGTCGCTGATAAAAATATTTCGTATCTGATTTTTAATTAATGATTTAAAAAAATCAATTTCAAGTTGTTGTTGAATCGAAATATAAGAAGATCCTATTCTGCTTCCGTAAACAAATCCTCTAACTGGCAATCCAAATCCAATCATATTGAAATTCGCATCCAATTTGATTGCCGGAATTTGATCGATATATTGTTGGTTATTAATCCATCCATCGGTCCCGCCAATTAGATATAATGTTTGGGTCTTTCCTAAAGTGTAAATGCTGCTAAATCGATTTCGATATAAAAAGTGTTTCCCCACAGACTTGGTTGAAAAACCTTCCACTTTAAAAATGAAATTATTGGAATTATTCTGTCCGAAAAAGGTAGGTCCGGCAGTTAATTTCGATTGAATGTTCCAGCGTTTCAAGGATGTTTGGCTGCTTTTCTGCATCGAATTATATCCGATCGAAAATAATAAACTACCCAATACATTTTTGGTAGAAGGGGTAATTGGTTGACTTAAACTGCTAATCCGAGAATAAAACGCATCGTATCGAATTTCACCATCAAGCGAGGTTATGATGCAATTCGACCAATGTTTCGATAAACCTACAACATTGCTTAATGAACTATTACGAACGTAATTGTTTTCTTCAGAAACAAAATTTCTGTTCCTCCATAACAGTCTATGATTGATACTTAAATTCTTGTTTAAATTCAAATGCTGATCAATCTCCATACCCATACGACTGCCAACGATATTACTAAAAATCATCATTGTGAGGTTGTGATTATTTAGTTTATCGGCAATATGCAATCGTATGGTTGGGGTAAAAGGACTATTTATCAGATTTTTCAATGGAATTCTGTTATAGTAGGTGAAATCTCGATTTTCGTAATTGGATAAATATATCCCTGCGTGCTTGAGATAATATCCAGGAGTTATAAATTGAATTTGGTAATCGCCAGTATATTGATCTACTAGTTGTTGTTTGGTTTTATTCTGCCATGACCGATAGGAGAAATTACTAATAAATTGAAAACCAATTATATTGTTAACCAACTCAACGGTATCCAACGTTACTAGTGCTTGTAACGTGTCTTTGGGTTCAAACTGTTTGTAAAGTTTTATGATCTCCTGCTTAGTTTCTTGCCAATTATTGAGGACTTTTATTATAGGTGTAGCATATTGATTTCCAGTTTCTAAAATCTGGTCTCGATAATCTTTAAAATGCTTGAAATTATTCAATGTAAAACCAGTATTCCATTGTAAATCTTCGTCTTTATAAAATTCAATAAAATTCAACTTCCAAAAATGGTTATAACTGGAAGTATAACTAATTCTATTGGATGTTTCTGTGAGTATACTTCCAATTACCGGCAACTTATTGAATGTGTCTGTGCGAACTAATAAGAATGAATGGTTTTGAATTTTATAGGTGGAAAGTAAATAAATAATATTGATTGCTTGAATCCCATTTTTATTATTTTGAAGTTCATTTACCCTGGAAGTAACCAAAAGGTGTTGAGTGTTTTTATATATTGAATATACTTCGGTTGTAATTTCAATTACGGAGCCGGCAATGGAATTGATAAATCTATCGTAATTATTCGATAAATATTTATGTATGTTGTAGGTTAGGCCTGTATTGATTTGATCTAATTTTAAATTTAAACTATCGATTAATACAAGATCTGTATTTTCTGAACAGGTGAAAATGCTACATGATAGTCCTTTTCTGACTGCGAAAAAGAATTTATTGGTTATGCTATCATACCATAGTTGATATTCATTTTTACGAAACCAGGGATTAATGTGATCATGAGAATTAAATTCTGCTATTGTCGTAGGTTTATTTTTTTCAGATAGCAATACCAATTTATCACTGATTTCATCCGAAAGAAGAATTAAATAGGAATTGAATTTGTTGGCAGATATATTTTGAATGGTTTTTCCCGTAAACAAACTAGTTATTGGAATATCACTGGATAGAAGTTGAGTCTTTAAATTTATCGCCGGAATACTACGGTACCATTCATCAAAGGTCTGCTTAAATTGAAATAAAAAAGCTTCGTTTAACTGATTTGTGTATTTAACTGTAAACCAAATAGTTGATTCAATATTCTTGTTGGAACTTGATAATATATTATTCCAAATATACTTTCCGAACGTGGCTTGTGCTTCCGAGGCGATTTTATGTAAATTTTCGTAATAACCTTGATTAGAGAAAAAGAGGAATTGATCGGCATCTTTAGCGCTCCAAGGTTTAGCATTCAAATAACAATATCCATGAATTAACCAAATTGGTAATCTCACAGCATCGCCCTGATTTAAGCGTTGTTTAACCCCAACTCCATGAAGAAACTCATCCAATAGAATATAGGAAACTAAAAATTGGATATCGGATTTTATGTCCTGAAATCGTTGTGCCACAAAAAGGGGGAAGATTTTCTCTTTGGTATAAATTCGAGAAATATTATGCTGCTCAACGTAGATTTTAGTTTCTTTAAATGCATCATTGTAAGAATCTAAATCCGTAAATAATTGAAGTTCGATATCTGCTGTTAACTTATATCCAAGCTGCAACTCAATTTTTTGTAAGGTCTCATTCAATTGAATAAATACGCTATCAATTAGTCGTTTATGTAATTGGGGGTCAAGTTCCGTGTATAATTTAACTCTACCGTATTTTAAGCATTGGGAAGATAGGCTATAATTACTTTTGTTGTTGTGATTAAATGCACTTGTTGAACTCCTACCAATTGAGCCCATTGCTAAATTAGAAGCAATGAAGTAAAACAATATTAATAGGCAATTTCTCAAGTTGCGAATACTTCGAAAATACTAATTTAAATTGGTTTCTAAAAATCAATACGGCTTGTAGTAAATTTGTGCTATGCTTCAAGACAAATCACAATATTTTATTCAACTGGAAGAATCGTTTGGCGCCCACAATTATCATCCTTTACCTGTTGTCTTGGAGTATGGGAAAGGGGTAGAGGTCTGGGATGTAAATGGTAAGAAATATTGGGATTTTTTATCGGCTTATAGTGCTGTTAATCAGGGGCATTGTCATCCCAAAATCATTAAAGCATTACACAATCAATCGGAACAACTAACCTTAACATCTCGTGCATTTCACAACAATCAATTAGGCCCCTATGAGAAATACATAACAAATTTGCTTGGATTTGATCGTGTTTTACCTATGAATACCGGTGTAGAAGGAGGGGAGACCGCTATTAAATTAGCAAGAAAGTGGGGGTATGAGATTAAAGGAATAGCAAGTAATCAAGCCAGAGTGCTATTTGCAACAGGTAATTTTTGGGGTAGAACTATTGCAGCTATAAGTTCATCTCAAGATGCCGATAGTTATGGGAATTTTGGCCCATTGGTTCCTGGGTATGATGTAGTTCCCTATGGCGATCTACTTCAATTGGAAGCCGCTTTAAGTAATAAAAACACCTGTGCATTTATGGTGGAACCGATTCAAGGAGAAGCAGGCGTAATTGTTCCTCCCGCAGGTTATTTAAAAGGTGTTCGCGACTTATGTTCCAAATACAATGTACTCTTTATTGCCGATGAAGTACAAACGGGATTAGGTAGAACCGGTAAGATGTTATGTTGCGACCATGAAAATGTGAAACCGGACATATTGATATTAGGTAAAGCGCTAGGAGGTGGCGTGTTACCAGTGAGTGCTGTGTTAACCTCTCATGAGGTTATGGGGGTTCTTCATCCAGGTCAGCATGGATCTACCTTTGGGGGAAATCCGCTGGCTTGTGCAGTTGCTATGGCATCATTGGACGTCTTAATAGATGAAAAAATGATTGAAAATGCCGAAGCGATGGGAAAGATATTTAGAGAAAGAATGAAAAATATCCAATCGGAATTAATTTTAGATGTTCGTGGTAAAGGATTGCTGAATGCCATTGACATCAAACCTTTTGGTGAAAATAAGACTGCCTACAACATTTGTTTAGAATTATTATCCCATGGATTATTAGCAAAACAAACACATACCCATACAATTCGATTTGCTCCGCCTTTGTTAATTTCTGAAAGTCAATTACATGAGGCTTGTGACATCATAGAATCTACATTAATCTCAATAAATTCATAGAAAATTAGATATTTATTGTATATTTGCACCCCCGCTCGGGTGGCGGAATAGGTAGACGCGCAGGACTTAAAATCCTGTTGTCAGCAATGACAGTACGGGTTCGATTCCCGTCCCGAGCACAAAATGAGCAGATTAGCCATTTTTTCAATTTGGTTGCTAATCATTGCTTCCTGCAACAATCCCCAAATTTCAGGCAGATACATTAGCGAAACAGATACCAACTTCTCTGTTGATATTCGTTCGGCAAGTGCTAAAATCAACAAAGATCCGAAAAATGCAGAACTTTACTACTTTAGGGGCAATGCGTTCTTCTTTGAAAAAAGATTCAAAGATGCCGTCACCGATTTAGAATGGGCTATATCTCTTAATAACAAACAGCCCATTTATCATTATAAAATAGCAGAAACGTATTTATCATTAGATTCAGCACAGCCTAAAAAAGCCAAAGAACATTTGGAAGAATGCTTGCGATTAAAGTCTGATTTTAACGAGGCGAAATCGTTGCTTGCTTATTTGTTTTTAGCTCGTCAGCAATACACAGAAGCGGATAAATTATATAAAGAGCTTCAAGAAGACCCCGCATACCGCGAAAAAGCAATGGTATATAGGGCCATTGCTGCGAAAGAACAAAAAGACACATCGGCTGCAATTAATCTTTTGCAAACGGTACTTAAAGAAAATTCAGAAAATTATGATGCAACGATGCAATACACATTGTTGTTAATGGCTAAACGAGACAATCAATCGTTGATTTGGGCAAAAAAAGCTGCCACTATGAATGAGTTTAGTGATGAAGCATTGTATCACTATGGATTAGCATCTCAATGGAACGGTTCCTTTAAAACTGCAATGGAATTGTACGAACGAACATTAAAACTCAATCCAAACCATATCATGGCTCGATATAACATGGCGATTATTGAATTTGAATTTGAGAATTATCAAACAGCTAATTCCCATTGTGATGAAATTTTGAGAATGTCTCCAGAATATACTAAGGCAATTACGCTTAAAAAAGAGTGTTTGAGAAAATTAACAAAATAAAAAAAGCCGCCTAACTAATTGCTAGACGGCCGTGAATTTATAATAATAGCCAATTATTTCTTAACTAAGGTAATATCCGAATACAAAGTATCGGTTGAACCCGATGGGAAATTGAATAAATATTTGCGATTTAAGATGATCTTTTCACCGGTTAATGATTTGATCTTCCAGCTAACACCAAAAAAGCTAATATCATCTCCATTTGCACTAGGCATTCCCCAACTTAATACATCTACATCTTTATCCGATGGGTCGCATTTTTGATTGTTTGTTACTGTGAATGTAGTGGTTGTAGTAAAGTCATAAACGTCATCTTGTTTGCATTGCTCAATACTTTCTGTTTTTTCTCCTTGTCCACTGTCTATCCAGGAAGTTAACTTCCAAGAATGCATCATGAAAACTTCTTGTTTGGTTTTACCAGAGATGTCAATGGTTCCATTGTTGTTGTTCGAGCCACCTTCGTCGTTGCAAGAAGCTAAAAATCCAATAGCCCCAAGCATCATTGCAGATAATAATAATTTTCTCATAGGTTGAATTCCAAATTTATTGGCAATTATCTCATTTAACAAGTATGATTAAAGATTTGTTAAATAATTTTACATTATCGTTCTATCCGTAAATCATTTATTACTTCCGCTGCCATTCGCAAACCAAATAGCGCTGGCATGAATGAAATAGTACCGTAAAAACTCTTTTTGAAATTACTACCATCCGTTAATTTTACGGAGTCTCTGTTAATTTCACTTTCATTAAAAACCGCCTTGAAACCTTTATAAACACCATGCTTATGCAATCTTTTTCGCACATTTCTTGCAAATGGACAATTATAAGTTTTAGAAATATCTGTAACACTCACTTTACTTGCATCGGTTTTACCACCTGCCCCCATACTTGATATTAAACGTTGTTTATATTGAACACAGGTTTTAATTAGATAAACTTTTGGGGTTACAGAATCAATACAATCCATTACGTAATCGAATCGCTCCGATTCAATTAATGCCATTGTATGCTCTGGCCTTTGAAAAGAATCAATAACCGTTAGTTTTAGATTGGGGTTAATATCCATCATCCGATCAGCCATTATCTGTGCTTTCTTTTTACCAATTGTGCTATTCAATGCAGGTAACTGTCTATTCTTATTTGTAACATCTACGATATCTCCATCTACAATGGTTATTTTTCCTATTCCTGCTCTGCAAATAAATTCCGCAGCATAACTACCAACGCCACCTAAACCAACGACTAGTACGTTTTTCTTTGATAGATTTTCTAATTGTTCTTTACCAATAAGGAGTTCCGTTCTTTCTAACCAAGATAAATCCATGCTCGCAAATTTATAACGCAACTTGCTACCTTTGTGCTATGCGAACATCTATTGTGTGTTTTTTCATAGCATTCTTATTGAAAACAAATATTTATGGTCAAGTATCGTCTTCATTGGGGTGGTCAAAAATTAGCACAAATTCACAAATAGCAATTTTGGCAAAATCAGAACAACAACTTCAAACGCTATTTCCAACCTTCGACGGGTATTGGCATGCTTTCGTATTAACTAAACCTGAATTCAACTCTAATAAGATTCAAATTTTATCGAAAATATCAACGCCGATTTCGGGGAATAATGGTTCAGATTATTCCTTAATACATATTCGATTTAAACCAGAAAATATAGAATCGTTATTAAACGATGATGGTATATTTTATATGGATTTAAGTAGCAGGTTAAATGCGCCAAGACCGTTAAATGATACCAGTAGGTATCTGTCTAATGTGGATAAAGCAGAATTGGGAATTATCAATGGTTTAAAACAAAATTATACAGGCAAAAACACCATCGTAGGTATAGTCGATATTGGATTTCAAACGGATCACCCTACGTTCTTTAA